>Ga0247608_10000977_pt1 | contig 42328 bp, 33 predicted proteins | sample 176DNAGHGlowgp2_FD_193490 | JGI IMG/M metagenome (GOLD analysis project Ga0247608, IMG submission 193490) | Sheep rumen microbial communities from Palmerston North, Manawatu-Wanganui, New Zealand - 1766 DNA GHGlow gp2 | ecosystem: Host-associated > Mammals > Digestive system > Stomach > Rumen ...
AGGTTCCTGTGCACTTGCAGGCAGCGGTCTTCCTTTGGACCGTGCTTATGAAGCAGAGCTTCTTGGTTTTGGCGGAGTAACAGATAACTCTCTGGATTCCGTTTCTGACCGCGATTATTATCTTGAGGTTGCATCAGATCTTTCTATTTTACAGATGCATCTTTCCCGTGCCTGCGAAGAAATTGTTTACTGGGCTACAACAGAGTTTAATTTCGTTGATTTAAGCGAAAAGTGGTCTACCGGCAGTTCAATTATGCCTCAGAAAAAGAATCCGGATTTTGCAGAACTTATCCGCGGAAAAACCGGCCGTGTTTATGGTGATATGGTAGCCCTTTTTACTATGATGAAGGGCCTTCCTCTCGCTTACGACCGTGACATGCAGGAAGATAAGTCCAGCTTCTTTGAGGCTTATGATACAGTTCTTTCAAGCGTAAGAATCTTTACCGAAATGGTAAGAACTGCCAGCTGGAATAAAGCTGTTATGGCTGCAGGCTGCGACGGCGGCTATCTTAATGCAACTGATATTGCAGACTACCTTGTTCGTAAGGGACTTCCTTTCCGTACAGCCCACGGAGTTTCTGCAGGACTTGTACGAATTGCAATTGAAAAGAACTGCCGCCTTGAAGAACTTGATTTCAGCGAGTATCAGGCTGCAAGTCCACTTTTTGAAAAGGATATTTTTGATTTGATTACACCAGAAAAATGTGTGGAAATCAGAAAAACAACAGGCGGACCGGCTCCGTCAGAAGTTCAGAAGCAGATAGAAAAACTTTCTGCCTTTGTTAAGGAAAATACATCAAAGGGTAACGACCCTATTGGTGATTTTATAAATTAATTCATGAATGTCATTATCGGGCTTGACCCGATAATCCAGGAGATTATTATGAAAAAAATTATTTGTGCTGTATTGATGGCCGCTGCAGTTTTTGCCCTTGCAGGCTGCAAAAAATCAAATAAGAAGGCAGATGGAGATGCTGTTGCAGCTCTTAAAGCTCGTGGTACATTCGTACTTGGTCTTGATGATTCATTCCCACCACTTGGTTTCCGCAGCGATGATAATGAAATTGTTGGTTATGATATTGACCTAGCAAAAGAAGTTGCAAAACGCCTTGGTGTAGATTTCCGTGCTCAGCCAATCGACTGGGATGCAAAGGAAATGGAGCTTGAAACAGGAAAAATCGACTGTATCTGGAACGGCTTTACAATTACAGACGAACGTAAAAATGCACTTTCATTTACAGAAGCATATTTGAACAACGATCAGGTTCTTGTTGTACGTGCAGACAGTGGAATTAATACGCTTGCTGATATGACAGGAAAAATCGTAGGTATTCAGAGTGGTTCAAGTGCTCAGGAAGCTGTAGATGATAATGCATCTTTCTCTGCATCAATTTCAAAGACTGTTATGTATAAGGATAATATTACAGCTTTGAATGACCTGGACATTGGTGGTGTAGACGGTGTTGTAATGGACAGTGTTGTTGCAAATTATTCTATTGCACAGACTAAAAAGCCATTTAAAGTAATTGATGAGTCTCTTGCAAACGAAGGTTATGGAATTGGCTTCAGAAAATCTGAACCGGAACTCCGTGATGCTGTATGGGCAATCCTTAAAGAAATGAAGGCAGACGGTACTGTTACTGCAATCAGCCAGAAATGGTTCGGCCGCGATATTAGTACAATTAACTAAAAAGGGGCAAGCCCTGCGATGTTTGCGAAGCAAACTCGTATAACAATGACAAAGTATGCCTGTTAAATATATCAAAATGCTTCAGGCGATGCTGAACGGTTCTGTCACATCGCTTGAAGTTTTCTTTCTTACTATCATATTTTCAATTCCTCTTGCGCTTCCTATCGCTATGGGAAGAATGTCTAAGCATAAGATTCTTTCCGGAGTAACAAATGCTTTCCTTTTGATTATCCGAGGAACTCCTCTTATGCTGCAGCTGCTGGTAGTTTATTTTGGACCGGGGCTCTTTGTACGCTGGCTGATTATGCAGGGCTACGACGTTTCCTTCAGATGGAACCGCTTTGTTGCTGCAATTGTAGCACTCAGTATAAATTATGCAGCTTATTTTGCAGAAATATACCGTGGTGGAATTGAGTCTATTCCGAAAGGTCAGTATGAAGCAGCAAAGGTTCTGGGCTATACACCGGCACGAACATTTTTCAGTATCATACTTCCTCAGGTAATTAAGAGAATTGTTCCTGCTATGGGTAATGAAGTAATTACTCTTGTAAAGGATACGGCTCTTGTTTCTGTAATCGGAGTTTCAGAACTTCTTATGGTAGCCAAGGAAAGACAGGGAGCTTTGTTCTCCTTCGTTCCGCTTTTTATTGCCGGCGTTTTTTATTTTATAATGAACTGGATTGTTTCAATTGCCTTCCAGAGATTAGAAAAGAAGTTGAGTTATTATAGCTAATGAACTGTCATCCCGAACTTGTTTCGGGATCTCTTGCATAGATGCTGAAACAAGTTCAGCATGACGTTTAATAGGAAAATTATGGAAGAAATAATCAGAGTTGAAAACATAAAAAAGACTTTCCGCGATAATCTTGAAATCTTAAAGGGTATTTCCTTTTCTGTAGAGAAGGGCGAGGTTTTAAGTATAATCGGCCCAAGCGGTTCCGGAAAGTCTACCATGCTCCGCTGTATTTCTCAGCTGGAAACTGTTACTGACGGAACTATCAAAATCTGTGGACAGACTCTGGTAGAGAATGGAGTCTATGCAGATAAAAAGACCCGCCATGATATTATTTTGAAAAGCGGTCTTGTTTTTCAGAATTTTAATCTTTTTCCACATTACTCAGTTTTGAAAAATGTTACTGCGGCGCAAGTCCGTGTTCTCAAAAAATCAAAGGAAGAAGCTGAAGCTGTTGCAATGGAACTGCTTAAACGTATGGGACTGGAATCAAAGGCCAAGGCTTACCCTTGCGAGCTTTCCGGTGGACAGCAGCAGCGTGTTTCCATTGCCCGTGCACTTGCCCTTAAGCCTGAGGTTCTTTTGTTTGATGAACCAACTTCGGCCCTGGACCCTGAGCTTACCGGAGAGATTCTTGCAGTAATCAAAGAACTTGCGGCAGAAAAAATGACAATGGTTGTAGTTACTCATGAGATGGCCTTTGCCCGCGATATTTCAAGCCACATAATTTTTATGGATGGCGGCGTTATTGTAGAGGAAGGCGCTCCAGAGGATGTTATTAATAATCCGAAAATGGATCGTACTAAAAGCTTTTTATCACGATTCAAGTCTTGAATAAAACTAAAAAATCAGTTAATATATCATCTCAATATACACAATAGGCGTCTTTATGCCCTTTGTGTCAAAAGATAGTAAAAATTTGGTACTGGAAACAGTGCCATGGAGGATATAATGGTCAAAATCAGACTTAAGAGATTTGGTGCAGCTAAGCGTCCATGCTACCGTGTAGTTGTTCAGGACTCACAGAAGCCACGTGACGGCGTTTGTATCGAAGAAATTGGAACTTTCATGCCAATCGCACAGGAAAAGGATCAGGTTTCTATCGATATGGAACGTGCTAAGTACTGGATCAGTGTTGGTGCACAGCCTACAGACATCGTTAAGAAGCTGATGAATCGCCAGGCTGCTAAGAAGGCAGAATAGTTTACAGAGAGGCTAGGAAAATGGAAAAAGACCTGATTGAATACATCGCAAAATCATTGGTCGATGATCCGTCAGCTGTATCTGTAAATGAAACTGAAGGCGAGAAAGGCATGGTGCTCCAGCTCAGAGTGGCAGATGGTGACATCGGCAAGGTTATCGGTAAATACGGTAGAATTGCTAAAGCCATGAGAACAGTTCTGAGTGCTTCAGCTGTAAAAGACGGTAAGCATTACAGTCTTGATATTCTTGATAACTAATTAGGAATATTGCTGATGGAAAAAGCACAACTTGTTGTTGGCTTCATCCGTGGAACTCACGGTTTTTCGGGTGAATGTAAGGTTGAGAGTGCCTCCGGAGAATACGAGCATCTGCTTGATTTGAAGGAAGTTACTTTAGTGCATGGCGACGAGCATAGAGAAACAAAGGTTGAATCGGTTTCTCTGGGACATGCGGTTGCTTATGTTAAGTTTGCTGGTATAGATTCTGATGAGGCTGTACTGAAATACCGCCACTGGGGAGTCCAGGTACCACGAAAATACTGCAAGCCTTTGAATAAAGACGAGTGGTATATTGAGGATTTACGAGGTTGTTCCCTTGTTTATGAAGGGAAAGACGCTCCGGCAACGTTGATTGCACCTGAAGGCCCGCTTAAAGGCAAGGCTGTTGCAGGAACAATCACAGACGTAATGGAAGGCGGCGGGGGTAACTTGATTGAAGTGTCACTCGCCGAGAGTTGTGACCGAAAGGTTCTTGTTCCTTTCAATAAAGAGTTTATTGGAAAGGTTGATATTAAGAACAAAACGGTGCAATTGATGCACCTCTGGATTCTGGAGTAATTCCATGAAATTTACTGTGCTGACCTTATTTCCAGATATCGTTAAGGCTTTTTTTGAAAACTCAATCATGGCCAAAGCGGTAGAAAAGGAAATTATTGCTTACGATCTGGTGAACATCAGAGATTTTGCGACTGATAAACACCATACCTGTGATGACGGAACGTACGGAGGCGGCGCTGGCCAGCTTTTGATGCCAGAACCGCTTTCAAAGGCACTTGATAGTGTAAATGCCCGCAAGAAGTATGTTATTTTTGTTACACCAAGCGGAAAACAGCTTACACAGAAGGTTGCCGAAGAACTTAGTCACAAAGACGAGCTTGTTTTTATCTGTGGCCGCTACGAAGGTATTGACCAGAGAATAATTGATTCGTATGTTGACCTTGAACTTTCAATCGGAGATTACGTAATGTCTTCGGGTGAAGTTGCTGCAACAGTTGTTATTGATACAGTTTACAGACTTGTAGACGGTGTTATTAAACACGAATCGCTTGAAGAAGAAAGTTATTGTGACGGACTTTTGGAGTATCCGCAGTATACTCATCCAGAAGAATGGAAGGGTATGAAGGTTCCTTCAGTTTTACTGAGCGGTAACCACGAAGAGATCCGAAAGTGGCGGCTTAAGAAGCGGCTGATGAAAACTATGGCAAACAGACCTGACTTAATTGCCAGTGCGCGTGCCAGAGGACAGCTTACTGAAGAAGCCGAAAAGATGATTGAGGAAATAACTGAAACTGTCTTTTTGAAGAAGCAGAAAAAAAAGCGTTCTAAGAAAAGTAACAGCTAGGAGAATTGTCATGGACATTATTAAGACTATTGAAGAAACACAGAAAAGACCTGGAGCTCAGGGCTTCAATGTTGGAGATACTGTAAAAGTATACTTCAAGATTATCGAAGGTAAAACAGAGCGTATTCAGGTTTATGAAGGAATCGTTCTCTGCAAGAAGAACGAAGGTGCACGCCAGACTTTCACTGTACGTAAGATTTCTTACGGCGTAGGTGTAGAACGTGTATTCCCATATAACAGCCCACGTATCGTAAAGGTTGACGTAGTTCGCCCTGGTAAGGTACGCCGCTCTAAGCTTTACTACCTCCGCGATAAGATCGGTAAGGATGCTAAAGTTAAGACTCTGGTTGGTGGAAAGATTGCTGCTGAAATCGCTGCTCGTAACGCACGCGCTGAAGCTGCTGCTGCCGCTACAGAAGCTCAGATTAAGGAAGAGCGCAAGGAAGCTGCTGCAGAAAAGGCTGCAGAAGCTAAATAATGTTGCTTAAACTTAAATAATATAAAATAGGACTTCCTGCCTTGGAAGTCCTATTTTTTTTAACTATAATAAAATTATGTCTTCTGCAGGTGCAGTTTCAATACAGTCAGCAAGACTTTCTCAAATGGGAGTGAACCGTCAGGTTCTAAAAGAAGGCTCCTCTGTGCTTGTGCGTGTCATAGCAGACAGGGGAGGCGGAAAATATGAAGGCTCTGTTGCAGGCGTACGGGTCCAGCTTAGCTCTTCAAAGGCTCTGCAACCTGGACAGTCTTTTGTTGCAACTGTAGGTATAAAGAATGGCAGTATTGTCATAACTCCAAAAGACAATGCACTTACAGCAATGGCTGCAAATGAAATTGCCTTAAGTTTTAATGAAGTAACTGAAACTCAGCTTTTTTCTCTTCTTGAATCTCTGGGCCTGCCTGCAGATAATCTTTCTTCTTCTATATTAAAATCTTTTAAACAGATGGGTCTGAAAATGGATTCAGCTCTTGCTAATAAAATAAGAAACCTTGCCCTTCGTTTTTCCGGAAAGGAAAAGTCCGCTGCAGAAATATTGAGCCTGCTGGCAGAAAAAGGACTAGAAGCCGATGAGGCGGAAATAAAGCAGCTTTTGACTCTGCTGGAAGAAGATTCTGCGGAGCAGCCGGACTCATCAAAATCAAAAGAAACAGAACAAAAGCTGCTGAATAAAATCAATTCTACAGAAGGGGCCTGGTATCTTTTACCTTTTGAGCTTGTTCAGCTTAGGGAAATACCTGATACAGAACATAAGTTTCTTGGCAAGGGCTGCATACGGCTTTTATTTGATTCAGCAAATTCCCTTAAACTTTTGAATCTGGACTGCAATTATAAAAATCAGAAATATCTTTTCAGCCTTGTCTATGAAGGGAAAAAAATCTCAAATACTTATTTTAATGTAAGTTCTGTAATAAATACTCTTGCAGCAGACAGAGAAATTGACGCTTTGAAAAAGCACTTTATGGCAGCAGGAATAAATCCGGGAAAAATCAGCTGGGCAGAAAAAGAAGAACTGGAAGGAAATGCAAGCGGACTGGAAAGCTTTGTTTCTTTTGGAGGCGAGGTATGAACTCAAAAAGAAAGGCTGTAGCGCTTAAATATATAGAAGGAAGTGAAGCTCCCGTGATTCTTGTTAAAGGGGAAGGCCGGACTGCTGACATTATGCTTGAAGAGGCTGAAAAAGAGGGTATACCTGTTACCGAAGATAAGGTTCTTGTTGATATGCTGGGCCTTTCTTCGGCTGGAGATATAGTTCCGGAGAATACCTGGCAGGCTCTTGCGGTTATTTTTTCATTTATTCTCTCTAAGGATGATAAGGAGAGGCGGAATGAACACTAAAGAAATCGGAAATGAAGGAGAAAAGAGGGCTGCTGCTTGTCTTGAAGCAAAAGGATTTCAAATAATTGAGCGTAACTGGCGGACAAAGCGTGGAGAAATTGATATAATAGCAGTTAAGAATGATATCTTAGCCTTTGTGGAAGTTAAAACGCTTCCAAACGGCACTTTAGATATGATTCAGAGAGAGTTAAATTACCAGAAACGTCAAAGAATCATAAAAACATCTAAACGTTTTCTGTTAAAACATCGAGAATATAATAACAGCTATGTCAGATTTGATGTAATTGTTATTGATATGCCTGGTCTGGAACCAGTGTATCATATCGAAAATGCTTTTTCAGAATAAAACGTGGGTGTCAAAGGGAGATTCTATGATTTCTGGTGGAAAATCAACAGGGGCAGCAACTCTTGTCCTTGAGCGGACCGATTCTATCGATCTGTCTCCTAGGATTTTGGAGTTAAGGAAGAAAATTCAGAGTCCGGAATATCTTGATAACGCAATTCAGCGAATTGCACAGGTGATAAGTAATCACTTGATTGAAGATCCGGATGAATTGAAATTTCGGGACTAAATTATGGATAGACGTCGCAATAGAAAGCATTCGAATAACTGGAATAATCAGAAAAGATCTGATCAGCCTCGTGAAAATAAGCAGAAAGCTTTTCAGTTTAACAAGGCCTTGTATGAAGATCTGGATGCTGAACGCCAGAGAGTTGCGGCAATTCAGGATGTTAAGGCACGTGAAATCATTTGTCCAAAATGCGGTCAGCCTATAACTGATATTGCGAGTGCTATTGCAGACAAGTCTACCGGACAGCCTCTTCACTTTGATTGTGTTTTAAATCAGGTAAAAGAATCTGAACCAACCGGTGAAAACGAAAAAGTTGCTTATATTGGTCAGGGACGTTTTGCTGTCCTTCAGTATGAAAATATCAGAGACCAGCGTCATTTTACAATCAAAAAAATAATCGAATGGGAAAGCCGCGAACAGCAGTCGCAGTGGCGCGATGAATTAAGCGGACTCTACAGCAAAATCAATTAAATGTATATAACCATTCTCTGTAAGGTGGTAGATAATTTTGGTGATATTGGTGTCGCCTGGAGACTTTGTCGCCGCCTTACAAAAATCCAGTCTAAATATAAAATTTGTCTCGTCGTTGATGATTTAGAAGCCTTTGCAAAAATTGAAGATAGATTGCCACGTCGCTACGCTCCTCGCAATGACGGGGAATTCGTCATTGCGAGCGTAGCGAAGCAATCCATAGCTATCGACAACATAGAAATCTTCCCCTGGAATAATGAAGAGTTATGCCATGAGGTTTTCAGTCAGAATGATGGAGAGAGACTTTCTTTAATTCTTGAACTCTTTCAGTGCGGTCGTCCAGACTGGATGGAGCGCATTTTATTTGAAGAAAAATTGCAGCGTACTGTTCAGATTATCATGATAGATTATCTTACTGCAGAAAAATATGCCGAGGATTTTCATTGCCTGCAGTCTCTTACCCGAAGTGCAAAAGTTCAGAAGGTAAACTTTATGCCGGGCTTTACAGAAAAGACTGGCGGCCTTGTAATTGATGACCAGTGGCAGGAATTACCAGTCTGGAATAAAGATGGTCCTGTCCTGATTTTTACCTACGAAGGCGACTGGCGGAGTCTGCTTGAAGGGTGGTTGAGTAGCCCAAAGGGCGTATCGAAACCACATTCAACTCCTCGTATTCTTGTAGCCCAGGGGCGCGGTAAAGAAAGTTTTATGACAGCGGTACGTAAGGTGGTTGAGTGCTCACGGAGTGAGTGTATCGAAACCAACTTCGTAGAAGAACTTCCATATCTGAATCAGAGTGAATGGGACAGGGTGATGAAGTCTTGTTCAGCCCTTGTGATCCGCGGTGAAGAATCTATGTCGCGGGCCTGCCTTTCCGGTATTCCTTTTATCTGGCATGCCTATCCCCAGAGTGATGAATATCAGCTGGTGAAGGTGAAGGCTCTGCTTGAGAGAATGAGACCTCATTTTGATGAAGAAGATTTTGACATCATTTCAAAGGCGTGGTTAGAGATAAATGGTGAGACTTGGATTGCCACGCCTTCGGCTCGCAATGACAAAGCCGACGAACCAGCCACGCCTTCGGTTCGCAATGACGGTACAGACTCGTCATTGCGAGGAGTGCAGCGACGAAGCAATCCATATAATCAGTTTTTCTCTTCCATTCCTCGTCTTGTTTCCGGCTTCCGAGACTTTGCAGCTTCCCTCAGAAAAAACGGCGACCTGGCTTACAACTTAATGACATACATTGAAAAACTTGATATAATATAGAAACTATTTTTGTAAATTCTTTTATAGAGGTTTTATATTATGTTAATGACATCACAGTTAAAAGTTGGAACAGCCTTCATGTATGAAGGAAATGCTCTTATCGTTCAGAAGATGCTCGGACAGCGTTCAGGACGTGCCGGAATGGTAACAAGCTTCCGCGTTAAGAACCTTGTAACAAACTCTACAATGGACCTTGGTATTGATGCTGGTGAGAAGTTTGACGAAGTAGATCTTGAATCACACGTAACAAAGCTTTCTTACATCGACGGCGACACATTTGTATTCATGGATCAGGATACATACGAGCAGTTTGAACTCGCTAAGGAAGATCTTGGTGACTATGCAGGATACATCACTCCTGAAGATGACCTTGAAGTAAACCTTACATTCTACGAAGGAAAGCCGGTAGGTATCGATCTTCCAGTTCGCGTTACACGTACAGTAACTTACTGTGAACCAGGTGTTAAGGGTGATACTTCAGGAAAGTCTTTGAAGCCTGCTACACTTGATACAGGAATCGAAGTTCGCGTTCCATTGTTCATCAACACAGACGACAAAATCGTAATCGATACACGCGACGGTTCATTCCTCGAAAGAGCGAAAGCTTAATTTAATGGTGGTTGAGTAGGCGAAGCCGTATCGAAACCACTGTGTAAAAAAAAAGACCGCATGGTAGAAAGTTACCGGCGGTCTTTTTTTTCACATTTTTATATAACTGAAAATTATTTGCTACCTGTATAATACCGTGTTATAATTAAAAAATCCTTTAAACGTTTATTATAAAAATCAATTAAAAATCAGATTTACTCTTTTTAAGTATGCAGGAGAATTGTATGAAGCATATGAACAGTTGTGCTTTAGGGATTGTTTTGTCTCTATTGCTTTTAGGATGTGGAAAATCACCTGTGGTGCAGCAGGGCAGAGGTCCTTTGCCGGAAAAAAAGGTGAGCGGACCAATTTTAAACGTATCGCTGGATGCCACAATTGATACTCTGGATCAGCAGGTTTCTGTCTATGCAACTTCTTTTGAACTCATTGGAAATATGATTGATGGTCTTATGCAGATGGCCGATGATGGTTCTGTAAAATATGCCTGTGCAAAGGAGATGCAGGTTTCTCCGGATGGCCTTCATTATACCTTTAAGCTGCGTGATGATGTTTACTGGTCAAACGGAGAGCCTGTAACAGCCCATGACTTTGTATATGGCTGGCAGAGAGCTATAGATCCGGCAACAAAATCTGAATATGCTTTTATGATTAGTGATATAGCCCAGATAAAAAATGCAACTGCAATTCAAGCAGGGCAGATGGAGCCAAATCAGCTTGGAGTTCGTGCAAGAGATAATTACACTTTCGAAGTTGAGCTTCAGACTCCTGTTTCATACTTTGATCAGCTGCTTTATTTCTGTACCTTCTATCCGGCTAATCAGGCTTTTATTGAAAAATGCGGCGACAAATATGCAACAAGTCCTGAGACCTGCCTTTCTAATGGTGCCTTCCTTCTTACAGATTATAAGGTTGGCGCTACATCAATTTCCTTTATTAAAAATACTGCCTACTATGATGCAGCAAAAATCAAGCTTGGTGGAATACATTATGAGGTTATAAACAGTGGAGAGGAGGCTCTGAAAAAATATCAGAGTGGTCAGCTTGATTTTGTTGAACTTTCTGGTGATGCGGTTGTTCAGATGCAGAACTCTCCTGAGTTTAAGCCGGTAGATTCAGGCTTCCTTTATTTCTTAACTTTTAATTTTGATGATCCTTTATTCGCAAATAAAAATCTTCGTCTGGCAATTGCCAACGGTATAGACCGCGAACTGATTGCTAAGGAAATGGCAGATGGTTCAGCCGCAGCTTATGGTGCAATTCCAAGAGGATTTGCTTTTTCTCAGACTGGTCAGGATTTTACTCCTGCCGGAGTAGAGTTCCCGGATGTATGTTCATATAATCCTGCCAAAGCCCGTGACTATTTTGAAAAAGCAAAAAAAGAACTTGGAAAGAAAAGTCTTGAAGTGGAGCTTCTTACAGCTGATGGTGAAACTCAGATAATCTGCTGTGAATCAATGAAACGACAGCTTGAAAGAAATCTCAATGGAATAAAAATTAATATCAGATCTGTAGAAAAGAAGGAAAGACGAAAAATTATGAGTTCCGGCCAATTCCAGTTTGGACTTAATAACTGGGGACCAGACTATGCAGATCCTATGACTTATCTTGCAATGTGGGTAACCGGTAACTCAAACAACATGGGTAACTATTTTAATCCTGCCTACAATGCTCTTATTGCAAGCTGTACAGACGGTGAGCTTTGTACAAAGATTGCTGAACGCTGGGCTGCAATGAAGCAGGCAGAAATTATGATTATGGATGATGCTGCTATTTCGCCGGTCTATCAGAAATGTAATGCAAATCTTATTAAGAGCAATGTTAAGGGCGTTGCCTTCCATGCTGTAGCTATCAATAAGATATACAAAAACACAACAAAATAAAGCGAAAGAGAGGAATTATTTATGGAAGAAACTAAGAAAAGAAAATATGCTCATCTGGCTATGCAGTTCTCGCTTTATATTCTTGCGATTCTGGTTGTGTCATTTGTGCTTCAAAATATCTTTATTGTAAAGAGTGTAAAAGCCTATTCTCAGAGAGATTATTCAGACTTCAGTGAGAAGGTAATTACCGAGGATGCAGGAAAAATTCAGAACTGGAATGAGGTTCTTGTAAATGATCTTCGTATCTATTCTGATAATGATGTTACAAAAGCAGGTAATGCAGACCGTATTATTGCATGGCTTTTATCACATGAAAATATCAGAAATCCTTTGTTTAATTATGTTATGTTCTGCACTCCGGATGGTGTTGGCTATGCAAGTGACGGAAGAATCCTAACTGTAATTTCCAAGCCTTTTTTCCGTTCTATCATGAATGATAAAAAAGAGCTTTATGTTTCGGATATTGATTTTCAGGTTGATGGAAGTGTCTGCTATTACATTGCAAGACCAGCCTATAATGCGGCAGGTAGTCTGATTGGTGTTTTTGCCGGCGCGGTTAAGCTTAATGAAATTGATAAGATGGTCAGTGAGCTTTCTATGGGACAGGAAGGAAAGGCAATTCTTGTCGGCTCTAACGGAGTTCTTATTTCTCATATCCGTGGTATGAGTAAATATATGGACCTTTCTTACAGTGATAAGGCGGGCTTTTCCGGGCTTGATGCAATTGCAGTAAAAGCCTGTGCCGGAGAGTCGGGAGAAGGTTATTACAGGGATCCGAATGGTGTACTTACTTTTGCTTCTTATGCCCCGGTTCAGGGAACACCTTGGTCTGCAATTCTGACAATTCCTCAAAAGCAGATTGAAGCGGTTGGTAATAAAATGAGAACCATCATTCTCATTATCAGTATTCTTGTAGGAATAATAGTTTCTGTCGCATGTTCATTGATGATGATTGCTGCAGTAAAACCTCTTAAGATAGTGCAGGAATCTATTTATGATATTGCTTCGGGAGAGGCTGACCTTACACAACAGATTGTTGTAAAAAGCAATAATGAAATTGGTGCTCTTGGGGACGGCTTTAATGCCTTTATGGAAAAACTTCGTACAATTATCGGCGGGGTTAAAGATTCAAAGGAAATCCTTGGAGACGTAAACTTAGGACTTCAGCAGCGTATTGGAGAAAATGGTCAGTCTATAGAGGCAATCATTGGAGACTTGAATGATATTGGATCTCAGGTTGAAAATCAGGCAAACAGCGTATCTCAGACAGTAAGTGCTGTAGAAGAGATTGCCCAGAATATTCAGTCTCTTGAGAATATGATTGAAACTCAGTCGAGTGGTGTAGTAGAAGCAAGTGCTGCTGTAGAAGAGATGATTGGAAACATCAGCAGTGTAAATAACTCTGTCGGTTATATGGCCCAGTCTTTTGATGCTCTTATCCAGAATACAGAAGCTGGTATTCAGCGCCAGAATGATGTAAACCAGCGAATCCATAATATTGAAGAACAGTCTAAGGCACTTCAGACTGCCAACAAGACAATCAGTGATATTGCCGGCCAGACAAACCTTCTTGCCATGAACGCAGCTATTGAGGCGGCTCATGCGGGTGAGGCCGGAAAGGGCTTCTCTGTTGTTGCCGATGAAATTCGTAAGCTTTCTGAAACTTCAAGTGCTCAGTCTAAGACAATCCGCGAGGAGCTGTTGAAGATTGAAGGCTCTATTAATGATGTAGTAAGTGCTTCTCAGGCTTCTACAGATATGTTCGTAGAGGTAAGTAATTCCATTACCCAGACCCAGCAGCTTGTACTTCAGATTAAGGGTGCTATGGAAGAGCAGCAGGAAGGTTCTAAGCAGATTGGTGACGCCCTTAAGCTTATGAATGATAACACCAGTGAGGTTAGGGCTGCTTCTCACGAAATGGCTGAAGGTAATAAATCTATTCTTGTTGAAATTGATCAGCTTAGAAATACTACCGGAGTAATCCGGGATAGTATGGATAAGATTTCTTCGAGTGCCGGTGATATTAAGGAAACAAGTAATGCGCTTTCTGAAATCGCAAACAGTGTTGAGGCTGCGGTAGGTCAGATTGGCGGTCAGATAGATTTGTTTAAGGTATAGGATGGTTAAATGATAAAGCCCGGTGTTAAGCCGGGCTTTGTTATTAGAGAACTAAACTAGTAGTCCTTCTTCTCTGTCTTACGTCTCTTGTTAAGAAGCTTTCTCTCGAGAGTAGTCTTCTTCTGGTGGAGGGTAGCAGAAGGTTTTTCGAAGTATTCGCGCTTTTTGTATTCGCGGATAATGCCTTCTTTTTCAACCATGCGCTTAAAGCGTTTGATTGCTTTTTCAAGGTTTTCTGAATCATCAACCATGATTGTTGCCATACTGTATTCACCTCCTTTTTCCGGTGGTTCCGTCGTTAAAAAAATAATGTGAGAGATAATATAATATAAAAAGAAAAATTAATCAATATAAGAAGTGTGCTGATATAAAATTAATCACCACACGGATTTGATTTTGCTAACGCAAAATCTTATATAATTTAATATGGAATTACGTTAGTAATTCCCAATCAGTGTGGTAATCTCTTTCTCTAGACTGTTTGGAGTCCAAAGTTCTTTGTCTGTAAATTCAAGGTAAAAGAGTCCGTTTTCGTCTCGTATAAACTCCGGTACAACATTTGCATCCGGATTTGTCTGCAAAAACCAGAGTCTCAAAAATGCCATATTCTCGCCGAGAGTGTAATCATCACGTTTGCAGAGGGGGCTTTCAATTTTAAGGGAGTGAAGTCGTGCAGTGGACTTTTCTTGTTTAGTGGCCTCACATAGGTCCTGGAGTTTGCAGAAAAGCTGGTAAGCCTGTAAAAGATTTTCCTCGTCCTGTTCAATGTCCTGAGTGCGAGGCTCCATAAAATCAGAAAAACGACGACGCAAGCTCTCTTCTCTTTCTGCTTCACGGAGCTTTATTTCTTCCTGGAGAATTTTGTCTTTAGATAGGGGAGTCTGTTGCAGCTCTTTATCTTCATCATTAAGCTTTGAAAACTTTTTTGTAAATGCAGCTACAGATTGTGCAAGATTTCTTTTTTCCGACATAAAAATAAATATATCGTTATTGTTTGAATTGTCAAGTTTTATCGTTTATAATTAAATCAATATGCCAGATACTAAAGAGATTTCTACAACAGAAGAATTAAAAAAGAAATTTTTATCTGATGACAAAATGACACTGCTGCTTGCTAAGGTTGTTTCGGCTACTATGTTTGTGCTGGGCGTTATTATGGCCATAACCACTCATATTGAGGGCAATCATGCAATGGTTATTGTCAGTCTGACTTATGGCCCTCTTTTTCTTATTTCTTTTATTGTAACTCTGATAACAAAAAAGCCTCACTTCTTTCTTGTATTAGGATACATTCTTAGTATTGTAATGGAAATTGTTTTTCTGCTTACCGGTGGGCAGGAAGGTTTTGGTATTTTCTGGATGTGTATAATTTCACTTTTTACTTTTTTCGCTAATCAAAAAAGGGTGTTTTATATAGTAAATTCTGTTTATATTCTTCTGGTAATATTAGGCTTCTGGACACCGCTTTATCATTTCTGTTATCAGTTTTCAGATACAATGCGGGTTCGTTTTCCTCTGCTTTATATGATTGAGTTTATTTTCGCGATAATCATAAAGCTTCGCCTGTCAAAGGTTGAAAGCAATAGAAATATACTTTTTAATAATCTGATTGAATTACAGAACAGTCTGCAGCAACAGGTAGAAGAGCGAACAAAGGAATTAAAGGAAGAAAAAAATAATTCTGAAAAACTGCTTATTGAGCTTACCCAGGCCCTTGCTACAACTATTGATGCTAAAGATAAATATACAAGCGGACATTCCAGAAGGGTAGCGGAGTATTCAAAAATGCTGGCAGCTGCTCTTGGAAAGGATGAGAAAGAACAGCAGAAAATTTATCTTTTTGCCCTGCTTCATGATATTGGTAAGATTGGTATTCCAGACTGGATTATCAATAAACAGGATAAGCTTACAGATGAAGAATATGCTGAAATTAAAAAGCATCCCCAGATTGGATATGAGATTTTGAAAAGTATTTCGATTCTTCCCAATCTTAAAAACGGTGTACGCTGGCATCATGAACGGATTGACGGCACAGGATATCCGGATGGACTTACTGCCGCAGCTATTCCCGAATATGCAAAAATTATCAGCGTAGCAGATGCCTACGATGCAATGACCTCAAACCGAAGTTACCGAAGTTCTTTGCCACAGGCTCAGGTTCGTGCAGAAATTGAAAATCAGAAGGGAAGTCAATTCGACCCGGCAGTAGCAGACAAGATGCTGGAAATCATTGATGCAGATGTGGATTATCTGCTGAGAGAAAAAACAGAAGAAGAATAATAATCGGGTATACTGGATTCGAACCAGCGACCTCAACGTCCCGAACGTCGCGCGCTACCAGCTGCGCTAATACCCGTAAAAAATAAAAAAATGATAAAAAAAGCCTTCCGATGAACGGAAGGCTTAGCGCGAGCGGCGGGGCTCGAACCCGCGATCTCCGGCGTGACAGGCCAGCGCGATAACCAGCTTCGCTACGCCCGCGTGATGTTTGTTATATTACACGAATCGAGGATTTGTGTCAATAATCTGAGATAGAAAAAATAAAAAAAATCCCGATTTTTTTTCGGGATTTTTCATGATTCCAAATCTTTTATGCAAAGTACTGAGGGTACTTTTTCTTAATTTCATCTTCCTGAATATGCTTTCGTGAAAGATGTTTATCCAAAGCTTTTCTTGCAGCTCCAGCATCCTTAGCTTTGAAAGCTTCCAGAATTTCTTCGTGTTCCTTGATAATCCTTTCAGCATTAAAAGAGTGAAGGGTTAGTTCTCGGATTCTGTCGTAGTGAATACTCATAAGTCTTACCATATAATGACACTGCATTTTATTGGTAATCCTATACATCTTTTCGTGGAAGGCATTATCCAGTTCCATAATCTTGTCCAGATTATTCTTTTCGTAATAGAACTGCTGAAGAGTTACATTTTCTTCCAGTTCCTGAATATCCTTTTCATTTGCCTGCTGACATGCCATTTCTGTAATTGCAGATTCAATTGTTGCACGAACGAAAACGGCTTCATCAACATGAGCCATATCAATAAGGCTTACATGGCTGCCTCTCTGAGGGAGAATTTCAATAATTTTAGTAGAAGAAAGCTCCTGCATTGCTTCGTGCACAGGTGTTCGTGAAAGGTTCAGTTCGTTTGCAATATCCTGCTCACTAATCATGCTGCCCGGAGCAAGTTCAAGGTTAATGATGTTTGCCCTTATAACACGGAGGGCATATTCACGGTTTGTTTCTTTTTCAAGTTTTTCTGTGTTTTTCATAACAATCCTAATATTTTATTCAGTCTTATCCATATCGTCAATAATGCTTTTTTCTTATCGAAGAACACTTTTTTCTTGACTTTTTTTTATTATGCTTTATCATACTAATTATACAAGCGTACTAGTATGCAAGTTGCGCTTGTTTAGATTATAACACATATTCTGAAAAACGGGTAATAAAATGTTTAAGAAAAAAGAAAAGCTTGCAGGTACTGAATTAACTGCTGCCGCAAAAAAAAGCGAGTTCAAAAAGTACATGCGCAAATACTGGCAGTTCTATGCACTGCTTTTGATTCCGGTTCTCTACTACATCATCTTCCGCTATATTCCTATGGCCGGAAACGTTATTGCTTTCCGCCGTTACCGTGCAGGAGGAAGCCTTTTTGGTCAGAAGTGGAGTGGACTTAAATACTTTAAGCAGTTCATTGGTGATAAGACCTTCTGGCGTGCATTCCGAAACACTCTTGTACTTAATGTTTCGTATCTGGCTGTGCGCTTCCCTCTGACTTTGATTTTTGCTCTTCTTTTGAACGAAATTAAAGCGCTCTGGTGGAAAAAGTTTGTTCAGACTGTTTCTTACCTTCCACACTTTATTTCTATGGTAATCGTTACCGGTATGATTCGCGAGCTTGTTTCTACAAGTGGACCTCTTAATCAGCTGGTTGCACATTTTGGCGGTGAAAAGATTTCTTTCATTGCCTTCCCTCAGTATTTTAATCCGATATTTGTAATTTCCGGTGTATGGCAGGCTTTGGGATGGGGTACAATTTTGTATCTTGCGGCTATTGCGGGAATCAATCCTTCTCTTTATGAAGCAGCAGAGGTTGATGGTGCTAATCACTTCCAGCGTGTATGGCACGTAACTATTCCTTGTATCCTTCCTACAATTACTACCTTGCTTATTCTTGATATCGGAGGCCTTGTTGGTTCGGGTGGTGCCTTTGAAAAGGTATTCCTTTTGTATAACCCTATGACTTATGAGACGGCAGATATTATTTCTACCTTCGTATTCCGAATGGGTCTTGGTTCTGGTAACTACAGTTACGCTACTGCTGTAGGTTTGTTTGAAGCTTTGTTGAATCTTACCCTGCTTACAATAGCTAACAAGATTTCTAAGAAAGTATCAGGATCGGGATTGTGGTAAGGAGGAATTGAAAAATGTCTGAAAAAACTGGTGTAAAAGTAAAAGAATCTTCAGGATACATCGTATTCAAATGGTTCAATACAATTATAATGATTCTGGTGTGTGCTGCAACTCTTTATCCATTTTTGTATCTTGTGGCACAGTCTTTTTCTTCGGAAGAAGCTATTACACTTGGAAAAGTAAATCTGATTCCAATTGGATTTAATATTGAAACTTATAAATCGGTTCTTGCAAAGGGTGAGTTCATGCATTCTTATAAGAACACTCTGGTTTATTCTGTTTTAGGAACAATCCTTTCTCTTGTCTTCAGCTGTTGTATGGCTTATCCGCTTTCTAAGAAAGAACTCAAGGGGTATAAGGTACTTACAAAGTTTGTAATCTTTACAATGTACTTTGGTGGTGGTTTGATTCCTAACTACGTTTTGATGATGAAGCTGCATCTTATCAATCATACTGCAGGCTTTATTATTCCATCGCTTTTGAGTACCTATTACATCATTTTGATGAAGTCTTTCTTTGCAGATTGCCCTCACGAGCTCGAGGAAGCCGGAGAACTGGACGGACTTAGTCCTATTGGAATTTTTGTACGTATTGTACTTCCTCTTTCTATGCCTATTATTGCAACAATGATTTTGTTCAATGCTGTTGGTTACTGGAACAACTGGTATAACGCCTTCCTTTACCTTGATAAAAAGGAAATGTGGCCGGTTGCTTATTATCTTAAGACTGTTATTTCCGGTGCTTCTACTTCTGCTGATCCTGGAGAGGCTACTGCAGAAAAGATGCAGATTGCCGCAAATATCAAGTCTTGTTCTATGGTTCTCATGGCTCTGCCGATTATCTGTGTTTACCCATTCATCTCGAAGTACTACGTAGAGGGTATGATGCTTGGCGGTGTTAAGGAATAGCCTTAAAGGCGTATAAAAAAGTTTTTATCAAATAGGAGGATAAAACTATGAAAAGAGTTGTGACAACTGTTGTTGCAATTATGTGTGTTGCTGCAATGTTTGCTGCTCCTTGGTCAAAGAAAGCAAAGGGCAAGAATGCTGCAGCTTCGGGTTATACTTTCGGTGAGGAAGTTACATTCCACTCTGAAAAGCCGGTAACTTACTCAATTTCTTTCAGTGATGCATCATGGTATGCTATGCAGGATACCTGGAAGACAGAAGGTATTTTCAAGGATATCGAAAATGTAACAAATGTTCACCTTGACATTACATCTTATGATAGCGGCGATTATGGTCAGAAGGTAAACCTCGCAATCAACTCTGGTAAACCTACTTACATCATTCCAAAGATTTATGATGAAAACCAGTATGTTTCTGGAGGCGGTGTAGTTGCTGTTTCTGATTATGTTCAGTACATGCCTAACTTCCTCGCTTTCGTAAAGAACTATAAGATGGAGCCAGATCTGGCTACTATCACACAGAGCGACGGAAAATTCTACCGCTTGCCAGGTATGCACCAGGCTGCTCTTCAGGACTACACAATCATGGTTCGTGATGATATTTTCACAGCTGCCGGTTACAATGTTCGCGAGCTTGAAAAGAACTGGACTTGGGAAAGCCTCCACGATGTACTTGTTGGTGTAAAGAAGTACATGGTTTCAAAGGGAATGTGTAAAGAATCTGACTACATCTGGTCTGACCTCTGGTGTGGTGAATCTGGAAAAGGACAGGGTGGTAACCTTCTTAAATTGATGGGTGCTTCTTACAACGTTCTTTCTGGATGGGCTATTGAAGGTTCAAACGGTGGTATTAAATATGATTACAAGAAGAAGGAATTCTATTCTTCTTCAATCAGCGAAGATTACAAGAAGTTCATTTCTGTTGCTAACAGCTTCGTAAAAGATGGTCTTCTTGATCCAGAAACATTTACACAGTCAGATGATGTAGCTCATAACAAGTTCTACAGCGGAAAGACAGTAATCATGTCTACAAACCGCTCACAGATGGCTAACGATATTGCAGGTGTAAAGAAGATTCTTGGTGACAAGGCTACATGTTATGTAACAGCTTATCCTTCAGGAACAAACAAGAACCTCGCAGAAACTTCACGTCTTGAATGTGGTGTTATGATTTCTCAGAGAGCTCTTGATGAACTTGGAGAAAAAGAATTCATTAAACTTATGCGTTTCGTAGACTGGATGTTCTATTCTAAGGAAGCTTACACACTCTGTAAGTGGGGTCCAGAAGGAAAGACATGGGAGTGGGCTACTGCAGCTAATGGTGCAAAGATTAAGAAGCTTAAGGCTGGCTTTAAGTGTGGTGGTCTTGGTCTTCCGGGAGCAGACAGCGATGTTGATATCCGTCTTAAGTGGGGATATGCTGGTGGTAACTACTTCTATGGTCACTCAACAGCTGAATCAACAGATGCATTCACTCCAGAAGTTCAGGATCTTTATGCACGCTATGCTAAGTACAAGACAGTTGCTGTAGTTGATCCAAAAGCTAAACCAACTGAGGATGAACGCGAGCAGTTGACTCTCTGGTCTGTTCCTCTTACTGATAACATCAATGCATGGACTCTTAAGTTCGTAACAGGACAGAAGGATATCAATAAAGACTGGAATGAGTACCTTGCAAGCTGTAAGAACCTTAATGTAGACAAGATTGTAAAACTTACAAACGACATCTACAAGAGACAGACAAAATAGTTTTCCTGCAGACACGCTTCGCGTGCTGTAGAAAACAATTAATCGTGTGACAGGCAATGTCTTGCCTGCACACGAAATATTATTCCAAGCCGACATGCTTCGCATGCGGTTGAACGGTGGTTGAGTGTCCGCGAAGCGGATTTATCGAAACCTCCGTTTTTTTTTATATCTGAGAGTTTCTGCGCTGCTTAGGCGTAATGCCACGGATTTTTTTGTAGGTGCGGATAAAGTGGCTGGCATCTGTAAAGCCTGTTTCCTGGCTGATGTAGTCCAGAGTCTTGTCTGTGTAGAGAAGGAGAGTGTCTGCCTTACAGATTCTTATGAATTCAATATATTCCTTACAGGTTTTTCCAAACTGAGTTTTAAACTGCTTTGCAAAATTTGAATAGCACATGCCGCATTTGCTTGCTAAATCTTCTATGCTGATATTTTCTGCAGAGTGCTTGTCGATGTATTCGAGGACAGAAAAATCTTTTGTAGAAAACTGGTCGAAGGTTGTTTTAGTAGAAAACTGAAAACCATGACGCAGCCATATTCTTATTACCTCTGTGATTATAAGGCTGATCATGGAAGCAACCTTAATATCATAGCCGAACTGGCGGTTTTTTGTTTCCCACATGCAGTATTCAAAATACATTTTTACAGGATTAAAGCGCAGGTCGCGGGCAGTAAGGAGATTTGTTGCTTCTGTATCTGAATTGGCCTTGTCGAGCAATTTGGGAAGCTTTGGAGAACCCGGAGTTGTATTCGAAAGAATCATATCATCAAATTTAATGACATAAAAAAGAGGTTTTTCTGGATATTCTTCTTTAACGGGGTAGTCGAGGAAGGAATGAATCTGCTTTGGGTGAAAAATTATCATATCGCCGGGGTTCATGGTAAACTGCTTGCCATCTACTTCGGCATAAAGAACACCGCTTACAAGGTAAACCATTTCTGTAAAATAATGCCAGTGAGGCTTTACATATTTCCAGTCACCCGAAAAGGCCTGAAATGGAGCATTGAGGCTGTCGCTTTCTTCAAAAAGATCGTCCATATTTCCTCCGGAACTTGTAGAGATTCGTACAATAATATTCCTCTTTTTTTATAGCATGGAATTGCCTCTAATGCTAGAGTAAAATCACATAATAAAGAAATGTTTTATTATGCATTTCGAGGATTTTTATGAAAGAGAAGAGCGCTTTTTCCTGGGTCTGGTCTTATGTACGTAAGTACCGTTTTGGTATGGCAGCAGGCCTTTGTCTCAGTGTTGTTGTTGCAGCAATGAATATGGTAAACCCTCTTGTTACCGGAAATATTGTTGACAGGGTAATTAAGGGCGGCCAGCATCAGCTTTTATTTAAATTGATTGCAATTATGCTCTGTGTTGTAGTGGGAAAATCTATTTTCCGTTACAGCTATCAGGTTATTTTTGAGCACTGTTCTCAGAACGTAATTTTGAAGATGCGCGAAGATCTTTATGCTCATATCCAGAAGCTGGATTTTTCCTGGTATGATAATGCACCAAGCGGAAACGTTATGACTCTGCTTACTTCGGATCTTGATAAGGTGCGCCACTTTGTTGCCTGGGTTTTGTATCAGATTCTGGAAAACTCTCTTATATATATTTTTTCAATTATTACTCTGGCTTCAATTAACTGGAAGCTTACACTTGCTTTTATGGTAATTGCGCCTCCGGTACTTCTTCTTGTTCGTAAGTTTAAAATTCATATCCGTCCGGCTCATATGAAGGTTCGCGACCAGTTTGCAGTTTTAAATACACGGGTTGGCGAAAACATTGAGGGTAACCGTGTTGTAAAGGCCTTTGTTCGCGAGGGCTATGAAACAGAACGTTTTGAAAAAGAAAACGAAGCTTACAAAGAGGTTTCGGTTGCCAATGCTGATATGCGTGTTAAATTCCTGCCATGGATTGATGCTCTTTGTCAGATTCTTCCGGTAATTCTTATTATGTTTGGCGGTTATCTTGTAATTCAAAATGAAATGACAATCGGTCAGCTGGTAACCTTTAACGGCCTTATGTGGGCTTTTATTCAGCCAATCAATATGTTTGGTATGCTGGTTGATAATACCCAGAACTTTGCAGCTTCAGCAGACAGACTCTATGAGCTCTGGAAGGTGGACAGTAAAATCAAAAATTCTGAAGGGGTAGAGAACTCCGAAGGAAAACTTAAGATAGAGGGCCGTGTTGAATTCCGTAACGTAAACTTTGCCTATAACGAAACTCCGGTTATTAAAGATATGAGCTTTGTGATTGAACCCGGAACAACAGTTGGAATTCTTGGTCCTACAGGAAGCGGTAAGTCTACAATCGCCAATCTTATGTGCCGCTACTACGATGCAGATTCCGGTGAGGTTTTGATTGACGGTAAGAATGTAAAAGACTATAACCTGCAGGAGCTTAGGCGCAATGTCGGCATTACTATGCAGGAAGCCTTTTTGTTCAGCGATACTGTTGAAGGAAATATCGCTTTTGCCAGACCGGAGGCTTCTTTTGAAGAGGTAGAAGCGGCAGCAGAACTGGCACGGGTAAAGGAATTTATCGGTGACCTCACAGATGGTTACGATACAATTGTTGGTGAGCGTGGTGTAGGCTTAAGCGGTGGCCAGAAGCAGAGAATTGCGCTTTCGCGTCTTTTCCTGGCAAATCCAAAAATCATGATTCTGGATGATACAACCTCTGCGGTTGATAATGACACTGAATATAAAATCCGCCAGTCTATTAAGAGTCAGAGTAAGGGGCATACGGCCTTTATCATAAGTCACAGAGTTTCATCTTTTGAAAACTGCGATGTAATTCTTGTGATTCAGGATGGAAAACTTGTGGACAAGGGAAGTCACGAGGAACTTATTTCCCGCGACGGATATTATAAAGAAGTGTGGGCCGAACAGAGCGCAAAATAGGTGTCATCCTGAACTTGTTTCAGGATCTGTTAAAAAGAGATTCCGAAACAAGTTCGGAATGACAGGAGAATTTTATGGCAAGAAATAAATTTGATGCAGATGAAGAAATAGAACAGAAGTTTAATCCTCATATTCTGCTGAGACTTTCAAAGTGGATTAAGCCTTATACAAAGTGGATGGTGCTTTCCTGTATAATCATGCTGGTATCATCCGCAATCTCTCTTTGCAGTCCATACCTTACCCGTATGGCAATCGATAAGGCAATTCCTACGGCTAACTATCGTTTGTTAGTTATTATTTCTGCGGTACTGCTTTTTTCAACTTTTTTTGTAAGAATCCTCCTTGCAGAAAAACTTAAGATAATGACTCGAGTAGCTCAGAAAATTATTGTGAATATCCGTCATGATGTTTTTACAAAGCTCCAGTCGCTGCCTTTCTCTTATTTTGACAGTCGTCCTCACGGCAAGATTCTTATTCGTGTTGTAAACTATGTAAACTCACTTTCGGATCTGCTTTCTAACGGAATCATTCAGTTGATTTCAGATCTCTTTACTCTGCTAGTAATCATTGGTTTTATGATTGCAATTGATGTAAAGCTTACTCTTGTTTGTATGGCGGTACTTCCGGTGCTTTTTATAATCCTCATTTCCATGAAGAAAAAACAGCATGAGGCCTGGAAACAGGAAAGTTATAAACGTTCTAACCTTACGGCCTATCTTTCTGAAAGTCTTAACGGTATGAAGGTAACTCAGAGCTTTGCCCGCGAAGAAGTTAATCAGGGAATTTTTGACGAGCTTTGCCGCAAGTGTAAAAAGGTCTGGATTCATGCCGTAAACATCAATAATATTATCTGGCCGTCTGTAGATATTCTTTCAACTTTAGGAGTAACTCTGGTTTACCTTGCCGGAATTAACTGGCTGGGTGAAACTGTAACAATCGGTACCCTTGTTGCTTTTGCAGGCTATATCTGGCGTTTCTGGCAGCCTATTCAGAACCTTGGAAACTTCTACAATTCCATGGTAACAACAGGCGCCTATATTGAACGTATTTTTGAACTGCTTGATGAAGATGATGATATTACTGACAAACCGGGTGCACGAGAACTTCCTCCTATACGTGGGCATGTTCAGTTTGACCACGTGGATTTTTCTTATGAGCCGGGAAATCCTATTTTAAAGGATGTTGATTTTACGATTACTCCTGGTATGACAGTTGCAATTGTTGGCCCTACTGGTGCCGGAAAAACAACAATCGTAAATCTGCTCAGCCGCTTCTATAATGCGGAGCGCGGAAAAATTCTGATTGATGGAATAGATATCCAGGAGCTTTTGATAAAATCTATCCGTAAGCAGGTTGGTGTAATGCTTCAGGATTCCTTCCTCTTCAGCGGAACCATTATGGAAAATATACGCTATGGTCGTCTGGATGCAACAGACGAAGAGTGTATGGCTGCTGCAAAGGCTGTTCAGGCTCACGAATTTATTTCTGCCTTCCCGGAAGGTTACAATACCGTACTTTCTGCTAATGGAGGCGGTTTGAGCCAGGGACAGAAGCAGCTTATAAGTTTTGCCCGAGTTCTTTTGAGCGACCCACGCATTCTTATTCTGGATGAAGCAACTTCTTCTGTAGATACTCACACAGAAAAGGCTTTGCAGCAGGGACTTGGAGAGCTTTTAAAAGGTCGCACAAGCTTTATTATTGCTCACCGTCTTTCTACAATCCGTAATGCAGATGTAATTTTCTTTGTTGACCATGGTGAAATTGTAGAAAGGGGAAATCATAACGAGCTTATTGCACTTGGCGGCCACTATGCCAAGATGGTGAGTGGAGTCTTTGCCTGATTTATATGGTTAATTGTATAAACATCTATAATATAGTATAATTTATAGGTGCGCACCAGGAATAATATTGAACTAGATGAATACGGATGTTTTGTAAAAAACGACCCGTCAAAAAAAACTGATTTAGATGAAAATTTAGATTCATTGCAGGCTCCAGAAGATGATTTAAGTGCTTTTGGAGCTTTTGTTAAACCTCAGAAAGAAGGACTTCTTCGCCGGGCAGAGGCAATTCGCCAGACAAAAGCGGATGAAACTCTGCAGCCTGAAACTGAAGTTGCAGCTGAAGTTGAAACAGAAACAGGCCTTGCATCTGAAATTGAAACTCCTCAGACTGAAGAAACTGTAAGCCAGACTCCGCAGATTAATGAAATTAGAGCTTTGCCGGATAAAGAAAATCTGCAGGCAGCCGGGTCAGCCGAAGCTGCTTCTGAAGATGAAGCGGCTCTTTCAAAAGTAAAACGTCCTATTGGTGTAAAACTCATTCTCATTATTTCCCTTCTTGTTCTTTTCTCAATGGGCGTAATTACAGTCCTGGTTTCATATTTTATTTCTAAAGACACCCGCATTAACGCAGAAGATAATAACCTTACAATCAACAGCCGTACCGCTTCAGACTGCCAGAGCCGTTTGAACTCGGTAATTTCTTCGGCCGGTATTCTTTATGATATTCTGATTTCCGATTCAGAGGAAGAAAGCCGGGAACGTGTTGTAAACTCTTTCTTTGAACGCAACAAGTTTATTGCAGCTATAAGCTATAAAGATCTCGACTCAATCAGTTATAACCGCCAGTTCTTTGCTTCAAACGAAATTGAACAGAGCCTCTTTGAAGCCTATGTTGTGCAGGAAAGCGAAGCCGTTGCAGAAAGCCGTCAGGGTAGTGTAAAACTGTTAAATGCTTCTCCATTCTTTGGAGCCCAGACAATTGCAATCTTTACGCCGGTTTATTCTGGAACTCAGTCTGACTCAGCTGTAATTCTTTTTGCCTGCGATGAGCTGTCCGAAAGCTTTGCAAACTCTTCAATCAATTCATCAACTCTTGTAAACGATGAAGGTATTGTTCTTGTTGATCCGGATATCCAGCAGATTCTTAGTGCAGCCGATATGAGTAAAAATCAGCTTGTTGCAGCAATGCTTTCCAGCAAAAATAATAACGAGCAGTTTGTATATACTGATGATGAAGGTACGGAATATATTGCGGCCTTCCGTAAGCTGGGGCTTGGCGGATGTGGTGTAGTAACTGAAGTTAGAAGTGAAATTGTTCTTGAAGCTGTAAATGCAACTACACGTCGTAATCTCTACCTGACAGTTTCAATTCTTTCTCTTGCAATCATTCTGATATGGTTCTTCTCAAAATCTCTGAGTTCTCCTCTTAAAGCTCTTACCGAGGTTGCAAATGAAATCAACCGGGGTAATTTTAATACAGAAAAGTTCGAAGAACTAAGTGGTAACCGCAAGGACGAAATCGGAGTTCTTATTCAGAGTACAAAGAATGAGCGTGAAATCTTAAACACAGTAACCTCTCTTACAAACCGTGGTGTAACGCAGGCTATCGTAAGAAAGGAAATTGATTTTGAGCCGCACTTAAAGGATATAACAATTTTCTTCAGTGATATCCGCGGCTTTACTGCAATTTCAGACGGCTTTAATAAACGCTTTGGTGAAAAGTCTGCTGCAGAAATCATCAGCTTCTTAAATGACTATATGGGCCGCATGGTAAACTGTATCAACATTACCGGTGGAAACGTAGATAAGTTTGAAGGCGATGCAATTATGGCCTGCTGGGGAGTTCTGCGGGATGACGATCTTTCTTTTGAAAATCTTCCTGATGGGGATCCTGAAAAAGAAGAACACAGAAGCCTTCACGAAGAGCATGTTCAGGCAGATGCCCTCAGCGCAATCCGGGCAACTGTTGCAATGCGCTATGCCCTTATGGAATACAACAAGCAGGCAGAAATATTTACCCAGGTCCATGCAGACGAGCCTTACGCAAAATATAAACCGCATATCAGAATCGGTTCAGGCTTAAACAGCGGCCGTGCAACTGTAGGCTTTATGGGGTCTTATCACAAAATGGAATTTACTTCTATTGGTGATGCTGTAAACCTTGCTTCCCGAACCGAAAGTTCTAACAAGCCTTGTGGTACAGATATTCTTATTACCCAGGATACTTATGACCTTCTTAAATATAACTATATAAGATGTGCTGAAAATAATTACACAATCAGTCCGGAGCATCTTGCTAACGAAGTTATTGTAGAAATGATTCCAGTTGCCTTTGAAGTAAAAGGAAAGGGTAAGCAGCATTTCTATGGTGTAGTAAATATGCCTGGCTTTGATATTGAAGGATTCTTCAGACAGTCTGAGCCGGACTTTGAGGTAGACCCGGATTGTATTGGAGCCGTTGGGCCTTACGGACCAAAGAATCTTCATGAGGTGAGAAGTTTACTTGGAATCCCAGAACCAAACTTTGATGAGGTAGATCTTGATGCAGCAGAAGAAAAGACAAAAGCTTCGGGCAAGTGATTTTCTGCTCGTACTTGTCTGCCTTTCGGTTTGTGCAGTAAGCCTCTGGTTTTTCTGGAAAGATTTGAACTCCAGCAGCACCCGAACTGATGTAGACTCAATTGCCACTATACATTTTAAGCGAAAGGTTTCTCAGAGAAAGTTTGACGACCGTGTCGTATGGGAGCGTCTGCAGCAGGATTCTGCTCTTTATGATAAGGATACAATCCGTACCTCTGATGGTGCCGAAGCAGTTATTCTTTTCAGCGACGGTACAAAAGTTGATTTGACCGAAAATACAATGATTCAGATTGGGCTCGAGAAAGACGGTAGTGTAAATCTTTCTGTGGGCGGCGGTAATATTGAAGTTGATACAACAGCCTCTTCTTCTGAATCAGTAAAGCTTTCCATGGGCGACGGTTCTTCTGTAAGCCTTGAAAAGGGCAGCCGTGTTTCTGCTGCGAGCGGTGGAGATGTGGGTTCTGGAGCGGCTACAAGCTTTACCGTAAAAGACGGAAATGCCGTAGTTTCAAATGCGGCAGGAGAGACTCAAAAGCTTTCAAATGGAGAAGCAGTTAGTGTAGAGAAAAATGGTCAGCTCAGCCGCCAGAATATTACTGTAACTTCAATTTCTAAAAATCTCCGGGTTTATAAAACCGAAGATAAAGTGGAACCTGTAAAACTCAGCTGGCAGGCTCTTTCAGACAGCAAAAAGCCGGCCGATGTAAAAGTTAAGGTTGAAGTTTCTACTGATAAAGATTTTACAAACATTGTAGAGCAGTATACGGCTAATGGTTCTTCTTCTCTGGACCTGGTTCCTGATGCAGAAAACGAAAAACTTTTCTGGCGCCTTTATAACGAAGATGAAGAAGAAAAGGCTGTAGAGGGTGTAATTACTGTTGTAGAATTAAAGCGCATGGAACTTGCTTCTCCTCTGGATAATTCTGTTTTCAGTTACCGTAAGGAGCTTCCAAGTCTTCGTTTTAACTGGAAGAATGATGATTATGCCGAATCCTATAAAATGGAAGTTTCGCGCACTCAGGATTTTGTTTCTCCTCTTATAACAGAAAGTTTGAAATCAACTTCTTATACTACAGCAAGTCTGGATAAGGGAAAGTATTACTGGCGTGTAACACCTTATTATACAGTAAACTCAATTGGTTATGCAGAAGCTTCTCCGGTGTACAGTTTTGAAATTGAAGAGAGAGAAGCCCTTACAGAGCCTGCTCTTTCTTTGCCTGCCGATGCAGCAAAAATTGTGCTTGGCGATGCGGAGCAGAATGTAATTTTCTCCTGGAAGTCTGATGTAAAGGCAGCTGATTATTCCATTCAGCTTGCTGATAATCCGGATTTTACAAATATCCGTCAGACTATAAAATCTTCAGCTACAACAATCGGCGAACACTTTACAATCAAAACTCTGCCGGAAGGAACTTATTACTGGCGCGTTCTCCGTAATTCAGAAGAAGACCGTGAGTCTGGAAATGACCATGCTTTTTCTATAGTTCGCAGCTTTACGGTTTCAAAATACCTTCCGGGAATTAATAAGCTTTCCTGGCCGCCGGACGGCTACTCAGTTGAAGCTGGTCAACTGGCCCGTCTGAACTTTACCTGGAAGCTTGCTTCAGAATACAAAAGTGCAGGTCTGGATTCTGTTCTTCAGATTTCTAAGACAGAGGCCTTTAACAATATTCTGGTAAGTGAAAGACTTTCCAAAATGGAATATTCAGGTGCTTCACTTTCCAGCGGAAATTACTACTGGCGTGTCGGCGTTATAAAAGACGGAACAGAAAGTTCTTTTTCTGAACCGAATAAACTCAGGGTTTTGAACCCAATGCAGACTCCTAAAGTTATTAAGCCGGAAGAAGCGGCTAAGTTAGTTGTGGCTTACTCTGAGCCTGTTTCTTTTGAATGGCAGCCTGTTGCCGGAGCAGATTATTACAGACTTCTTGTTTATGATGTAGAAGGTAATACTGTTAAGAGTGAAAGGGTGAATGAAGCTAAAGTAAAGCTTGAACTTCCGGTTGCGGCTACAGGCCCGGCAGAGTCTGCTTCTCCTATTTATACAAAATATCGAACTGTAGTTCAGGCCTTTGCAAAGGAAACTGAAATTTCTTCTTCTCGCTTTAGTGAGGAAGCTGAAGTTACTTTTGAAGTACGCCGTCCGCTCCCGGTAACTCTGCTTTCTCCTGTAAATAATAAGAGTTATGATGGACTAACAGCTTTACGAACACCGGTACAGCTTACCTGGAAATCTGGCGATGTAACTACGCGAACTGTGCTCACTCTGCAAAAACAGAATTCAAATGGCAGCTGGCGAACAGTACGCACAATGGAAAATCCTAAGACTACGGTAAGCCTCAGTCGCCTTACAGAGGGCCGCTACCGCTGGAGCGTTTCCGCTTCCGGCGAAAGAGGAATTGCTCTCGACTCTTCAAGCGAGACTTTTGTAATTAGACCAGTACCTCTGCTGGAAGGGGCTGTTCTTAGTGAACCTTCAAATAATTTTAAGATGGATGCCGCTTATCTTAAGAGTCACAGAAATATCAGTTTTAAATGGAAGAAGGTTACAGGTGCTACAGATTACGACTTTGCAATTTACCAGCTGCTTGCTAACGGAACTTACAAGAGAATATATTCTCAGACAAAGGTTCGTGGCACAGAGCTTCGCATAAAAGATCTTTCGATTTTTGATGTTGGAACATTTGAATGGCGTGTAACTGCATACAGTCATGCTAAAGACGGTTATGAAGAGCAGAAGAGCAATGCTGCTACGGCAAGATTTAAGATAGATTTCGGCCTGCCGGCAAAGGTAAAAACCGAAGATCCTGGAACTATGTACGGAGAATGATGAGGTGAAGAAAATGTCGCTTTGCGGCCATTTAATTTGCCGCATCAGAAAAATACAGATTCTTCTCTTTTTTATGATTCTGGCCGGAGCAGGGCAGTTCAGACTTTCTGCCCAGGAAGCAGCATCAAGTAAGTTTAAGCAGAGACTTGAATGGAGTGCAGATAAAAATGCTTTTGAATATAAAGTAGAAATCAGAAGCGGCGGAAAAACTGTAAATACCTTTACTACCTCTGAAAATTTTGTAAACCTCAACCTTCCGGCAGGCTCTTATGACTACCGCGTAACAGTATATGACTTTCTGGGACGCGAACAGGATGTAAGTGCCTGGCAGAAGTTTGAGATTTCTAAGGCAAATGCGCCGGCCTTTAGTAATGTAGAAGAAAACTTTGAAGTAGATATTTCTTCTTCTGGAAAAATTGTTCTTCCTGTAGAGGTTGATAATGTAGCCGAAGGAGCAAGCGTTGCTCTGGTTAATGTTAAAACCGGAGAAAAAATAAAAGGTGAACTTGTGCTTTCAGCTGTTGCAGGTGCAGCAGTCGGCGGAAAATCAGAAATTGAAAAGGCAAGTGCAGAGTTTCCGAAAATTGCGGCCGGTGAATGGAAGTTAGTTGTAACAAACCCGAGTGGTCTTTCTTCAGAGTCTCAGGCAATTGCAGTAAAAACTGTAGATAAAGAAAAAGAAAGAAAAGAAGCAGAGAAGGCTGCAAAAGAAGCGGCTGAACTTGCGGCAAAAGAAGAGCGTGAACGCTTAGCCCGTGAAGAAGCGGAACGTAAAGCTGCAGAGAAGGAAGCACAAAAAGAAGCTGAGCGTATTGCTAAAGAGCAGAAAGAAAAAGAAAAGATTGCCGCAAAAGAACTTCAGACAAACAGTATGTATATTCTGGCAGAGGATGACGAAGAGGATGAAGATTTTGAAGAATCAGAGCCGGAAATAGAGATTGCAGAAGCTCCTGAGCCGGAAGAGGAAGAGGAGAAAAAGCCAAAACGTCCTCCTCGTAAGGTGCTTGGTATAGAAGTAAAGGGCGGTGGAAGTGCCGCTATAAATCTTTTTGAATCAGATCTCCTGGGACTCAAGAATTACGATACCCTTACACAGGGGGCAATGCCGGAAAACATCACTCTTGCTCCTCTTGCTGCAATTTCTGTTGTGCCAAATCTGAACTGGCGTTTTAGACCAGGGCTTGAAATTTCTGCAGGCGGTTTTGTTTACGAAAATCGTTCTGCCGCCTTTGGAGAAGATGAGTGGGAGTTTAATCAGAAGTTCTGTTATAACAATGTGCAGGCAGCCCTGGTTGGACAACTGAGCCTTTTGCCGCAGAGAATCTTTTTGAATGTAAAAGCCGGCGGTGGCCTTACAGAAATTCTTCTTACAACAGAATATGTCCGCGACCGTGATGCAACAATCAAGGCCTTTACTTATCCGACTCTAAATGCCGGACTTTCTTTTGAGTTCATACCATTCAGACATCTTGTTATTGAACTAGGTGCAGATTATAATAGAATATTAAGCAGCAAGATTAATTTTTCTTATCTTAAGCCATATCTTGAAGTGGGGGTAAGATTCTGATGAAAGTTTTTAATCATAATCATCTATATAAATCAATTTTACTCTCACTTTGTGTACTGTCAATTTTTGCAGCCTGCAAGACAGAAGCTGAATTTGACGGTGACATTCTTGAATCAATAAATGCAGATACTTCATCTACAATCAGTTTTAAAAAAGATAAAGATTCACCGGTAGCTTTTGAAAAGACTTACTTTATTGGTGCAGATTACACTATGCAGGATCTTCCTGGTAACGACGATGAAAAGGTAGATCTGTTGAATCCGGGTTTTGATTTGATAGGCTGGAAGGTAGAAGGGCTTGATGGCGACATGCAGAAGTCCTTTACTTTTGATGAAAACGGCTGTATAAGCTCTTTCCATATGGGCCCTCGTTCCATTACTCTTTACGGCGGTGGCTATACCGCTTCAACTGATACACCTTATAAGATAATTTATAAAACACAGAATATTACGATGGATGGTTACGATTATTATGATGAGCAGGCAATGACCGGAACAACATCTACTCCGGATGCTCCGTCTTACACTGATGCCACAAATAATCTCATTGATATTCCAGGCTTTACCGCACAGACCGCAGCAATTGTTGAACAGGAAATTGCCGCAGACGGCAGCGCTGTTGTTGAAGTTCTTTACGACAGAAATCTTTATACTCTTACATTCCATGCAAATGACGGTTCCGGCGCCGGCGAAGCAGAAGATAGTCAAAACTTCTATTATGGAGTTCCGACCCCGCTGACTCCAAACGCCTTTACCCGTAGCGGCTGCAGTTTTGCCGGCTGGGCTACTAGCCGCGAAAGAGCCGCCGCAGGTACTGTTGATTATAGTGACAGATCAAATTACACGATTGGAGCAGGAAATGCAGATTTGTATGCAGTATGGACTCTGCCTCATATTTCGATAACTATAGAGTATTCTGATGATTATTCAGTACACCCAGAAAAAGATATAACTTCTGATCCGGATAATATTATTCTTTATGCTTATATTCCGGCGGGACATGATGCTTCAGAATATACCTTCAATTGGTTCTATACTAATGAAGGATATGGAAATGTTAGAAGTCATGATTCTTCTTGGACAATACCTAAAACAAGTCTGACGACTGGCTATTATCAGATAACACTGATTGCTATCCATACAGGTGATTCAATACCTTCTGGTGGAACAGTTCAAATTACGGTGGGTAATTAGTATGAAGACTATAAGATATATTCCACATCGTCATGCTGAACTTGTTTCAGCATCTCGAAATAGATTCCGAAACAAGTTCGGAATGACATTGATTCTGATTCTTTTCTCAATCCTTTTCTTTGCATGTGAAAATTCTGTAGATGCCGCTTATGATGATTTTATTGAAGAAACAAAAACATCTGCTGCTTCTCAAAAATCATACATTGTATTTAATATTGTTCAACCAGGCAGAACTGCAACCCGTACCATAACATCAGATATAACAACATCACTTTTCTCCGATATCACTTTTACAGGAGAAAGATCTGATGGTGTTACACTCGCTCCAGTAACAGCTTCAAACTTTGCACAGCTTTCTAGCCGGACTATAGAAGTAGAGGTAGGACAGTGGAATTTTACTCTTACCGCATGGTTGGGTAAAACTTCAACTTCTCCCGGCGGAATGTATAAAGCTGAAAAAACATTAAGTGTTGTGCCTGGAGATAATGAACTTGTAATGACACTTAGCCCGGCTCCAGAAGATACAAGCGATCCAGATCCTGTAAATCAATATTTATTAGCAGATCACCCGGGCAGCTGGAAAGTAAGTCTTTCTTTTCCATACGAAAAAATTGATAAAATAAAATTTTATCTTATGCCTTATAGTACTTATACCAGCGGAACTGTTCCTTCTTCAGCCTTGTTGCATCAGTTTGTAAAAGGAACAGATTATACAAGTGGAAGTATAAATATTGCAGAGTCTTCTCTGGAAATGGGAAGCTACGTTATATATATAGAATATTTTACAAATCTTAATCAGCAGGATGGCCCGGACTCCACAAGCGTTCAGGAAACTCTCTTAAATACCTGGGCAGAATTACTGCGAATCAGTCCTGGTGCCTTGTCCGACGGAACCATTACACTTCCAAATGCTGATAATGTTTATACAATTCATTATGAGTTAGGAGGATCAAGTTATTCATGGGTAACAAGTCCTACAGAAGCAATTCCACTTTCTTATACCAGAAATAGTGGTACATCCGGAGTTATTACTCTGCCAACAAATCTTTCTCTTGCTGCTCCAGACTCTTTCTACAACTTTGAAGGCTGGTATACAGATGAAAAATTTGCGGCTGGTACAGGTCCTGTAACTGATTTCAATGTTTCGGATGCCACAGATAAAACCTTCTACGCAAAATGGCATGAGCCGGTTTATGATGTTTATGTACAGGCTGGAGTCGACGACTCAGTTGCAGACGGAACAAGTCTTCATCCGTTCTCTTCCGTTACCCTCGATACCTATCATGCATTTGATAATATTACCGGAACGAATCCAGATGGCTCATTTAAGAGTACAATCCACATTCTTTCTGATTATACAGGCACAAATAAAATTACTGTGCCTTGGGGTAATAACGATCCATCACTGAACGGAATGTGTGTAAATCTTGTTGGGGAGAAGGGCGAAGTAGCAAATGCAGATGTAGAACTCGATGTCTGTGTCGGTTCTGCCAATTCATTTATTTTTCTTGATCATTCCCAGCAGATGAAATTGAGCCACATCAATATTAAATCAACTGCTAATCATACAAATCCAAATGGTTTTGGCTGTCTTTCTGTAATGGATGGAACCCGTCTTGAGTTTGAAGATTCAACAATCATAGGTTATACAGGTGAAGGTTGTTCTGCAATCAATATTGAGGGTGAAGTTCATCTTAAAAACTGTGAAATTTCAGGTAACTATGCAATTGATAGAGATACAAATTCAAGTGTATGGGCCAATGCAGTTAATTACGGAAATGGTGAGCTTTATCTTGATGGTAATGTAGTTATCAAAGGCAATAAGATATTAAAGGATGATGGTTCAGGCGAAGAAGAAAGTGAGTCTTATAATCTTTATATAGGAAGTTATACTGGTTCATCACTCAATTTTATGCCTATATTCATTTCCGGCAAAAGTCTTACCGGCAGCGAAATCTGGGTAAAGCTTGCTCAGGAGCCTCATGTATTTACTACAGGTTATGGTACACAGGCAGGAGAGCCTTCAGACTATTTCCACAGCGACTCTGGACTTGTAGTAGATCTTGATTCTTCTGGTGAAGCACAGCTTGTTCGAAGAGTTGCTTATTATGTAAGTTCAACGAGTTCAAGCCCGGCTGGTAGCGATACAGCTGGTGATGGAAGTATAGAGCATCCTTATGCAAGTATTGAAAAGGCAATAGAAAAAATAACGCTTAATGATGACGATACTCTTGCTCCTATAATTTATGTAAGTGGCGAAATTCCTTGTAATATAATAATTGATGATGGATCTGTCGGATCAAGACTTGTGGCTCAAAGTCTTACAATTCAGGGAAGTAGCACAGCGACTCAAACAATTCTAAATGGTGATATTAATGGTGATGGTACTGGTGATGATTCTATCATTCTTATGAGTGCACAGGTTCCTCTTACTCTTAAAAATCTTACATTGAAGAATGGAAATTCAACTTCCAGTGGTGGTGCTCTTTGTTATGATGGAAGGCAGCTTGTTACTATAGATTCATGTGTTTTTGATAGTAATGAAGCCTCTGTTTATGGAGGAGCTCTTTATTTCTCTAATTCAGATGCTGCTATTTCTAATACAACGTTTATTAGTAATAGCGTAACTGGAACAGTAAGTGATTATGGGCAGGGTGGAGCTATTTACATAAGAGGTGGAAATGTAAGCGTGAGTGGTTCTTCAAGCTTTACATCAAATTCTGCATACCGCTACGGAGGTGCAATTGCCCTTAGTTCAAGTTCTTCTTCTGTTCTTACTCTTGGTAAGGCTGGTGTAGAAAGTACAATTGTTATAAATGAAAACACTGCTGGCAGTCCTGCTCAAACTGATAATATCCATCTTAATGATGGTCAGACAATCACCGTGGCAGGTGCCCTTTCTACAGATAGTGAAATTGGTGTTACAAGAACCTACTCAACAGATCCGTTTACAACAGGCTACGCAGTTACAAACAGCGGAACTACACCTGATGCAATCTTTACTTCAGATGCGGATTATGCAGTTATTGCGGGTACAGGCGGCGAGGCTGCCTTCTATATGACAACTGCAGGTGGAACAGTTTATATGCCGGGTGACTATCACTTTACACTTGCGGCAAGCAGAAGCACGGTAACACTCGGCAGAGCGGCAACAGTAACCATAACTCCGGACATCACTCGTACCGAGCCAAACGGCAATTCAACTCCGCTATTCTACAACCCGTCAGACCATAAGCTCTACTTAGACTCAGCCTTCACATTGCCGGAAGGCAGCGACAGCACCGTAACCTGGTCTGCATCACTCTGGTGTCACGGCTCCCCAGAATACGATAACCTGACCGCCGTCGACACCACCGCCAACGCCAACAAGTTTACCATCCCAGCTCTGACCTTCGAAGATACCTACACCCTCAACGTAACCGCCACCTACCAGGGCTACACCCATAACGCAAACCTGACACTGCAGTGCCAGGCAGGTGGAGCTTTGTCTATTCCGCTTACCCTGGAAGCGGTAAGCAGCGCCGCGACAGTAACTTTCAAAAATAAGGCAAGCGGGCCTGTTACCTACATAGTAAACGGTGGCGAGGCCCAGACAATCGCTGCAAAAACAACAGGAACTGTAACTCTAAGCGCTGCTGGCGATAAGGTTGAATTCTTTGGTGATAATGCAAGATATGGAAGTCAGACTACACAAGATTGTAGTAAAATTTCTTGTTCCTCAGATTGTTATATTTATGGCAATATTATGAGTCTTATAAACAGCACCGGATATGAAACTGCTAATGCATTGACTGTGAACTATTGTTTTAGATATCTATTTTCAAATAATTCTAAGATAAAAAATAAAACTGGCTCTGAATTAATGTTGCCGGCAACAACGCTGAGCAACAATTGTTATGATTCTATGTTCTGTGATTGTACAAGTCTTACAACAGCACCAGAACTGCCTGCAACTCTGAGCGAATCTTGTTATCAAGCTATGTTCAAAGGTTGCACAAGTCTTACAACAGTACCAGAACTGCCTGCAACAACTCTGAGAAATTGGTGTTATAAATCAATGTTCGAAGGTTGCACAAGTCTTACAACAGCACCAGAGCTGCCGGCAACAACTCTGAGCATAAGTTGTTATTATGGAATGTTCAAAGGCTGCACAAGTCTTACAACAGCACCAGAACTGCCTGCAACAACTCTGAGAAATTGGTGTTATCAATCAATGTTCGAAGGTTGCGCAAGTCTTACAACAGCACCAGAACTGCCTGCAACAACTCTGGCCGAAAAATGTTATTACGGCATGTTCTGGGGCTGTACAAGTCTTAATTCTGTAACTTGTCTTGCAACTGATATTTCTGCTTCCGATTGTGTTAATAACTGGCTGGACAATGTTGCAGCAAGCGGCACCTTTATAAAGGCGGCTGGTATGACAGACTGGCCAAGTGGTGCCAACGGCATTCCAAGCGGCTGGACTATACAAAACGCGCCATAGAGCAATATGGTATCTAATATAAAAATCTGTTATAATTAAGTGCTATGTTCTTAAGGAAAAAGTTTATTACAAAAAAATCTTATTATCCTTCTTTCAGATTGATTTTGATGGCGGGAATTATGATGGCAGCTGCTTCGGTGCTTTTTCTTTCCTGCGATAATCTTTTTGAAAACGAAGTACCGGAAGAAAATCAGAATGAATATCTGGCAGGGGCGGGGGAGACTGAGCTTGAGCCGGAGCCAATTGAAATTTCTGGTCAGTTGATTTTTAACGGAGCTGTACCGCAGGAACTGATTTCTAACGAAGAAAACAATGATTCTTCCCGAGCCGCAATTCCAAACTTTACATCATCTGAAGTAGACTACTTTGCCGTTGCCACATCTGGTACCGGCGCAAACGCAAAAACAATGAATGGTACCTTTGGTACTGCGGGCTCGGCAAACGCAAGTACTTTTTCAATTCTGCTGATTCCCGGCCGAACCTGGACAATCACCTGCGGAATCAAAGTAAAAAACTCTACGGATGCAAGCGACCGGCTTCTTACCGCCGTTTTACCAAATGTTAATCCGTCAGAAATTGCTTCGGGTACAACTCTCAAGTTTTTCCCGGTACCGGATACTACAGACACATCAGCTACAGGCCAGATTGCTCTTTCTATGTCCATAGATGCTTCTATTACATCTGTTTCGCTGGTGCCAAATAACGAATATTCTACCGGCTGGCCTTCATCATTAAACAGCGCCACAATTACTCCGGGCTCTACAACCGCCACTATTAACGCAAGCGTACCAGTCGGCACTTACGAAATCTTAATGTCATTTTTTGATACAGATAATAATCTGATTTACGCAAGTGTTCAAAATATAACCGTATGTAAAGGCCTTACAACCCGAACCTGGATTTCTTCGGGCGGAAATTCTCCAATTGATTCAACCGGCGTCTTTAATATTACTGCCGCAAAAATCCAGGCCTATACTTCTACAAATTTTTATGTAGGTGATACAGGAGCAGCAAATGCAATGCCCGCAAGCAACGACAACAGCGGCTCCCACAAGGCACCTTTCCTTACTTTTGATAAGGCGCTCTCTGTTGTTCAAAGTCTTGCCGGTGCCAGCGGCGCCGATACAACAAGAGAATACACAATCCATATCTGTGGAACGGTAGACAATTCTGAAACGACAACTGTTCCCGAAATTGGCAGCGGCCTTAACGGCAATATGGCAAAGCTCATAATAAAGGGCAGGGCAAACACAACAAATCCGCCGGTGCTCCAGAACCCGAATACTACTGGACGCGTACTCAATATTGAAACTACAGTCCCTGTAGAAATTGAAGGGCTAAAAATAACTGGCGGAAATGCTGACGGCTCTACAGGTCCGGATGGTTATGGCGGCGGACTTTATTTGAGCGGCACAGATACTGATGTTACATTAAACAATAGTGTGATAGAAGCAAATCAGGCTACAATTCAGGGTGGTGGCCTTTACATCGCCAGCGGCGCAAAGCTTACGATGAAGGGTAGTTCTGCTGAGATTAAAGATAATGAAGTGACACGGATAGTATCTATTGGTGCAGCTGCAACACCGGATGCTAAAACTTGTGGTGGCGGAATCTTTGTTGCTGCGGGTGGAACTTTACAGATTGATAACGGAACTGTTAGCGGAAATGTTACTACAGATGCAGGCGGTGGTATTTATGTAAGAGGGGATTTTACCCTGAATAAAGGGACAATCACATCAAATAAAAGAGTTAATGGAACAGATGGTTTTGGTCCTGATCCAAAAACTTCAAATATAGAGATGGGTACTCCAGGGCATTTTATTATGAACGGAGGCACCATTACTTCTACAATAGAGTATGGATGGAATGGCGCTGCTGTAAATATATATCTTACTAATAATGATCCTACAGGAACTGCAACTTTCGATATGAATGGCGGTTCTATAACCGGCCTTTATTTCCGTAGTGGTGCTGTAAAGATGAGAGGGTATGCCGAAAACCGTAATGTTGTATTTAATATGAATGGCGGTTCTATAACTGGCAATCATGCAACAGATGTTACAGATATTTCTGATGGCTATGGAGGAGCAGTTTATATTGGCTCATATAGTGAAGTTAATATGACTGGGGGAGAAATCAGCGGTAACGAAGCGGCAAAACTTGGGGGAGCAGTTTATATTAATGGAGGTTCTGTAACTTTGGGAAAATCCGGCTCAACAAGCACTGTCAAAATCAAAAATAATACTGCAGGCACTTCTAATGCCACTAATAATGTATATCTGCCGTCTGGTAAGTCTATTGCAGTAGCTGGCATCCTCTCAACAACAAGCGAAGTAGGCGTTACCCGAGATGGTTCTTTCTCTTCAACTCCATTTACAAGCGGCTTTGCTGACACAAACAGTGGCACTCAGCCAAGTGCAATTTTTAAATCTGATGAAGGATACAATATCATTGCAGGCACAGGCGGCGAGGCAGCCTTTGGTTCAACCAGCGGCGGCGTATATATGCCGGCCGATTACATCTTTACTCTTACTGCAAACAAAGATTCTGTAACGCTTGGTCGCAGTGCTCAGGTTACAATAACACCGGATGTAAAGCGCAAAGAATCAGATGGTTCAGAAATTCAGCTTTATTATAATCCGGCAGATCAGAAGCTTTATCTTGATTCAACCTTTACTCAGCCGGCCGGTGGCACCAATACTGTAACTTGGGAAGCAGCTTTGTGGTGCGGCTTAGACGAAGAACAGCCGGACCTCGCCGCCGGAAGTGGCAGCAACGCAAATAAGTTCACCATCGCCGCCCTTGACTTTGCAGACACCTATACCCTCCGTGTAAGAGCAACCTACATGGGCTACCCTCACGATGCAAGCTTTACAGTGGAAGGGGTAGCTGCTGGTTCCGGAGGAGTTACATTGTCTTCTCCTTTGACTCTTGAGGCTGCTGTTGCCGGAGCGGTTGTAACATTTGACAATAAGGCAACTGGTCCTGTTACTTATAAGGTTAATGGCGGAACAGCGCAGACAATTGCAAGTGGAACTTCTTCGAACATTACACTTACCGACATTGGTGATAAGGTTGAATTCTTTGGAAATAATGCATCATATGGCCATTTCTCAGATGACAGCAGTAATATTTCTTGTACAAAAGACACTTATGTATACGGCAACATCATGAGTCTTATAAATAGCACTGGATATGAAACAGCGGATACTTTGACTGGTAATTATGCATTTGCCTATCTCTTCCATAATAATACAAAGTTAAAAAATAAAACCGGGGCTGATTTATTATTTCCAGCGACAACACTTTCAGAAGGATGTTATAGAGATCTCTTCTCTGACTGTACAAGTCTTACAGCAGCACCGTCACTTCCTGCAACAACTTTGGCAGAGCATTGTTATAACGCAATGTTTTCTGGGTGTACAAGTCTAACTGCTGCGCCAGCTTTGCCTGCAACAACTTTGGAAAGAGATTGTTATATATCAATGTTTAATGGCTGTACAAGCCTTACTACTGCACCAGAACTCCCTGCAACAACATTAAAAACTTATTGTTATGATAATATGTTTGCTGGATGTACCAGTCTTACAACAGCACCAATTCTTCCTGCAACTACATTAGTAGATTATTGTTATGTTACTATGTTCCATGGCTGCACAAGTCTTAACAGCATAACCTGCCTAGCAACAAATATTTCTGCTGAACGCTGTTTAACTTCTTGGCTGGAGAATGTTGCCTCTACCGGAACCTTTACGAAGTCTTCTTCTATGTCTGGTTGGCCAACAGGAGAAGACGGTATTCCATCCGGTTGGACAATACAAAACGCGCCATAGGAAGCAGAAAATATCTGTAATATGGAAAAATCTTAAATTCGAGGGTATAATTTAATTTATGAATCTGCATAAAAAGACGAAGAACAGAAT
>Ga0247608_10000982_pt1 | contig 42279 bp, 33 predicted proteins | sample 176DNAGHGlowgp2_FD_193490 | JGI IMG/M metagenome (GOLD analysis project Ga0247608, IMG submission 193490) | Sheep rumen microbial communities from Palmerston North, Manawatu-Wanganui, New Zealand - 1766 DNA GHGlow gp2 | ecosystem: Host-associated > Mammals > Digestive system > Stomach > Rumen ...
GGCCTGCTCAAGCCCACCTCCGGCGACATTCTGGTTAACGGCAAAAAGATCGAGATGAACAACCCCCGTGACGCGATCGACGCGGGCATCGGCATGGTGCATCAGCACTTCATGCTGGTCCAGCCCTTCACTGTCACGGAGAACATCGTCCTCGGCACCGAGCCGACCAGGGGCGTCAAGCTCGACATGGCCACCGCACGCAAAAACGTGGTGGAGATCTCCGAGCGCTACGGCCTGTCCATCGACCCTGACGCGAAGATTGAGGATATCTCCGTCGGCATGCAGCAGCGTGTGGAGATTCTGAAAGCCCTTTACCGCGGCGCCGACATCCTCATTCTCGACGAGCCCACCTCCTCCCTCACCCCGCAGGAGATCACCGAGCTCATCGCCATCATGCACAATCTTGTCAAGGATGGCAAGAGCATTATCATCATCACCCACAAGCTCAAGGAGATCAAGGAATCCGCCGACTTCTGCACCATCATCCGCATGGGCAAGTACATCGACACCGTCGATGTGGAGAAGGTGGACGAAAACGATCTGGCCTCCATGATGGTCGGCCGCAAGGTCACCTTCAAGGTGGACAAGCCCGAACAGGCCCCCGGCGACGTGGTACTGGATGTCAAAGATCTGCACTGTCTGGACTACCGCGGCATCGAGATCGTCAAGGGTCTGAACCTCCAGGTGCGCCGTGGTGAGATCGTCGGCATCGCCGGCATCGACGGCAACGGCCAGACCGAGCTTGTCGAAGTCATCACGGGCCTGCGCAAGGGAACGAAGGGCCAGGTGCTGGTAAACGGGACGGACGTGTTCAACAAACCCCCCGCCTTTGGCTTCCAGCACGGCGTGTCCTCCATCCCCGCCGACCGTCAGAAGCACGGCCTGGTGCTGGACTTCTCCATCGAGGATAACCTCATTCTCCAGAATTATGAAAAGCACCCCTTCTCCGAGGGCAATGTTCTGAAACGCGATTCCATCTTTGCCCACGCAACCCAGTCCATTGAGAAATATGACATCCGCCCCGCGAACAGCGAAAAGCGCCCGGCAGGCACGCTCTCCGGCGGCAACCAGCAGAAGGTCATCATCGCCCGTGAGGTACAGAATGACAAGGATCTGCTTATCGCCGTCAACCCCACCCGTGGTCTGGACGTCGGCGCGATCGAGTATGTACACAAGTACATCGTCGACCAGCGCAACAAGGGCAAGGCCGTGCTGCTGGTGAGCTTTGAGCTTGATGAGATCATGAGTCTTTCGGATATTATCGACGTCATCTTCGACGGTCAGATCGTTGCATCCATCCCCGGCAAGGAGGCCAACGAGAACGATCTCGGCCTGATGATGGCAGGAGGAGGGAAAAAGAAATGACGAAGAAAAAAGGCTTTCTCGATGTGATTTCAGAAAACCGTTTTATCCACATCCTGCTTTCCATTCTGCTGGGCTTCCTTGTCGGTGCGGTGTTCCTTGTGATCATGAATCTTTCCGTGAGCGCCGCATACGGAAGGCTCATCAACAGCGTGACCAGTCTCAAGGGCTTCTCCTACGTAGTTGTCTATTCGGTTCCCTATATCGTCGTTGGTCTGTCCGTTGCCTTCTCCTTCAAAACCGGCGTGTTCAACATCGGCGCCGAGGGTCAGTTTGTGGTCGGCTCCATGGCGGCGGTGTGCACCGGCATCCTTGCGGGTAATCTCCCCAAGCCCGTGCTCATTCCCCTGTGCTTTCTCGCCGCCATGGCGGCAGGCGCCCTCTGGGGCATCATCGTCGGCGTGCTCAAGACCAAATGGGGCATCAACGAAGTGCTGTCCATGATCATGTTCAACTGGATCGCCTTTTATCTCTCCAACTTCATTGCCGGCATTCCCGCCATCAAAAACGACGGTTCTGCCGAAGCCACCAAGAACATTGCCGACAACGCGAGCCTTCTTTTCTCCAAGGAGTTCATCAAGAGCGCCGGGCTCGCCCCGACGGCAAACTGGGGCTTCATCATCGCGATCATCGCGACGCTGCTCGTCTGGTTCATCATTGAAAAGACCACCTTGGGCTTTGAACTCAAGGCGGTCGGCTCCAACAAATTCGCAGCGGAGTACGGCGGTATCAACGTCAATCGCTCCATCCTTACGGCGCTGGCCATCTCCGGCGCTCTTGCCGGACTTGCGGGCGCGCTGCAGGTCATGGGCATGGGCAAGCGTATCTCCATCTTTACGAGTCAGGAGGGCTTCGGCTTTGCGGGCATCGTCGTGGCGTTGATCGGCTGCTCCAATCCCTTCGGCGTTTTCATTGCCGGTCTCTTTTACGGTGCCCTGATGTACGGCGGCAGCAAGCTCAACCTTGAGGGTGTGCCGACACAGCTTATCAACGTCATCGTCGGCACGGTCGTATTCTTCATTGCCATCTCTGTGATCTTTGAGAACCTGAAGCGCTTTAAGAAGGCCCCTAAATCAGGCGCATCAGCCGCTGGAAAGGAGGCAGGGAAATGACTAATTTCATTAACACTCTGGGGATCATCCTTTTTGCCACGCTGGCCTACTCCACGCCGCTGCTGTACGGCGCGCTCGGCTCCTGCTTTTCGGAGGTCTCGGGCGTGGTCAACATCGGCATCGAGGGCATGATGACCGCAGGCGCCTTTACCGGCACCGTCATCGCCTATTTTACCGGCAACCCCTGGATCGGTTTTCTCTGCGGCGGTCTCGCGGGCGCGTTCTTCGGCATGCTCCACGCCATCGCCACCGTCAATCTCGGCGCGGACCAGACCATTGCCGGCACCGCCATCAACATGCTCGGCCCCGGCATTGTGATCATGCTCGCCAAGGTCATGTTCAACTCCACCGACACCATCCCCCTGTCTGCCACCCAGAAAATGCCCAAGCTGTTTTCCGGTCTGTTTGACACCGCGACGGCCTTCGGGCGTTTCATGGACAACGTCTTCGCCACCTATGCCTCTACCTATCTGGTGTTTATCGCGGTTTTGATCGTGTGGTTCGTATTCTACAAGACCCGCTTCGGTCTGCGCCTTCGCGCCTGCGGTGAGCATCCCCAGGCCTGTGAGACTCTGGGCATCAACGTCATTGCCATGCGCTTTGCCTGCGTGTGCATCTCGGGCTTTCTGGCGGGCCTCGGCGGTGCCTGCGTCACCATGACGCTCTCCACCCAGTTTAAGCCCATCTCCATCGTCGGCCAGGGCTTTATCGCCATCGCGGCGGTCATCTTCGGCAAGTTCCGCCCCCAGGGCGCGCTGCTGGGCTGCCTGCTGTTCGGCTTCTGCTCCGGCCTCAAGGTGGTGCTGGGCGGCTCGTCCGGCGTAAACATGCACCTGATTTCCATGATCCCCTATGTGGTCACGGTCATCGTGCTGGTGCTGTTCGTGGGCAAGTCCCGCGTCCCCGCCGCCAACGGCAAGCCCTACATCAAGGCAAAGTAAGTTCTGTCCATATGCAGGAGCAAAGGATATGGAACTTCCATATCCTTTGTTTCGCGTCAATCAACACTGTTACAGGAGTATACTATGAATCAGTATCTTGACATTTCCCCCGAAGTAAAAGCCGCCCTGGACGCTGGTAAGCCCGTCGTCGCACTGGAGAGCACCATTATCTCCCACGGCATGCCCTATCCCAAGAACGTGGAGACCGCGCTTTTGGTTGAGCAGACCATCCGCGACAACGGTGCGACTCCCGCCACCATCGCCGTCATTGGCGGCAGGCTCAAGGCAGGCCTTACCCATGAGGAAATCGAATACCTCGGCAAGACCGGCCGCGGCGTTGCCAAGGCCAGTCGCCGTGATCTGCCTGCGCTGGTCGCGAGAAAGGCAGACGGCGCCACTACCGTCACCACCACCATGATCATCGCCCACATGGCGGGCATCAAAATCTTCGCCACCGGCGGCATCGGCGGTGTGCACCGCGGCGCGGAGACCACCATGGACATCTCCGCAGACCTGGAAGAGCTTGCGCAGACCCCCGTCATGGTCGTGTGCGCGGGTGCCAAGTCCATCCTCGACCTCGGCCTCACGCTCGAGTACCTCGAGACCAAGGGCGTACCCGTGATCGGCTACGGCACCGATGAGCTGCCCGCCTTCTACACCCGCAAGTCCGGCTTCGGCGTGGACTACCGCGTGGACTCCCCCGAGGAGCTGGCCGCTATGTTCCGCGCCCAGCGCGGTCTCGGCTACAAGGGCGGCATGCTGGTCACGAACCCCATCCCCGAGGAATACGCCATGGACAAGACCATTATCGACGCCGCCATCGAGCAGGCGCTTTCGGAGGCCAAGGCCCAGGGCATCCACGGCAAGGAGACCACTCCCTTCTTACTTGCAAAGGTCGTGGAGCTCACCGGCGGCGACAGCCTCGAATCCAACATCAAGCTGGTGCTCAACAACGCCAGGGTCGCTGCGCAGACGGCAAAGCTGCTGGGCGAATAATTACCAATTCTGGATCTTTTTTATGGAAAACAACGTCCTGGTCTCGATCTGCTGTCTGACCTATAACCATGAGGATTATCTCCGCGACACGCTGGAGGGCTTCCTCATGCAGAAGGTCAACTTCCCCATCGAGATTCTCATCAATGACGATGCCTCCACCGATAAAACGGCGGAGATCGTGCGTGAATATGAAACCAGGTACCCCGACCTGATCCGTGCCTTTTACCAGCCGGTGAACCTCTATTCCCAGGGCAAGGATCTGTGTCTGGAGGTGCTCTACCCCCAGGCGCGCGGCAAGTATATTGCCCTGTGCGAAGGGGACGACTACTGGACGGAACCCACGAAGCTCCAGCGCCAGGTGGACTTTCTGGAAGCCCACCCGGAATACTCCGCCTGTGTGCACAACACCATGCTGCACTACTGCAGCGGCAACGGGAAGGACAAGCCGCTTCTGAACCACACGGAAGACTGTGACGTCCGCTTTGAGGATATCTGCAACGGCATGTCCTTCTCCTTCCACACAAGCTCCATCGTCGCCAAAAAATCCATCATCGCAAACCCGCAGGACTTTTTCTATGTGGGCCTGAGCTACGGCTTCGGCGACCACCCGGACGCTCTGTGGATGTACGTAAACGGCCCGATCCGCTGTCTCAAGGAGTGCATGTCGGTCTACCGCATCCACTCCGGCAGCGCCTCCTGGAGCGCGGCGGTGGACGGGCAGTACGACAAGCTCAGAGAGTTTATCATCGGCAAGGTGGAACTGCTGCGCGCCTTCCGCCCCTGGGCCCCCAAGGATCAGCTTGACGTGGTGGATCGGGCGATCTTAGAGAAAGAGTTCGAGCTCATGTACATTGAAGGGCGGGACGCCGACCAGCGCAAGCCGCCCTATGATGAGATTCTCGCTTCCAAGCCCTTCTCCTACCGCTTCAAAAACAGACTCAAATGCCTGTTCCCGGGTGTGCAGCGGCACTACCGCAAAATGCGCGGCTACGCCTCCACGAAATACGGCGAGCTGCCGGTTCTGCCGCTTTCTCTTGCAAATTTGCAGAGGCTAACGTATAATGATGATTTTGAGGGGACCACTGTCTGTGACGAGTGCCTGGTGTCCATTCTCTGCACAGCCTACAACCACGAGGCGTTCCTGCGTGACGCCCTCGACGGCTTTGTAAACCAGCGCACCCGCTTCCGTTTTGAGGTACTGGTCAACGATGACGTGTCCACCGACTCCACCCGCGACATCATCCGCGAGTACGCCGGGAAGTACCCCGACATTATTCGTCCTTTCTATCAGGAAAAGAACCTCTATTCCCAGAAAATCGACGTCTATCACACAGTTTTCTATCCCAACGCGCACGGCAAATATGTGGCCTTCTGCGAGGGGGACGACTATTGGACCGATCCCACCAAGCTGCAGCGGCAGGTGGACTGGCTGGAAGCTCACCCGGAGTATGCCGCCTGCGTGCACAACACCGTCCTGCACTACTGTGAGGACGGGCGCAACGAACTGCTGCTCGACCGCTACGAGGGCAGTGTTGACTTTGCGCACATCGTCCCCGGCATGTCCGGGGCTTACCATACCAGCTCCCTGGTCGCAAGACGTGAGATTTTATCCCATGCGCCGGACTTTTACGAAGTCGCCTGCAAATATGACTTCGGCGACTATCCCGACGCCCTATGGCTGCGCTTAAACGGCAAGATCCACTTCATTGACCGCTGTATGTCCGTCTACCGCATCAACTCCAACGCAAGCGCCTGGAGCGCGGGCGTGGCCGGGCAGTACGGAAAGCTCCGGCAGTTCATCGTCGGCAAGGTGGAGATGCTGCGCGCCTTCCGCCCCCACGCCCCCGAGGAGGCTCTGCCCCTTGTGGACCGCACGATTTTGGAGCGTGAATTTGAGCTCATGTACATCGAGGGCCGTGACCGTGAGCAGCGAAAGCCGCCCTATGACCGCCTCCTGCGGGCCATGCCTCTGGGCTACCGCTTCAAAAACTGGATCAAGTGCAGCTTCCCCGGCATCCAGCGGCGCTACCGCAAAATGCGTGGATACGAAAATTAACCTGAACATTCGGAGAGCTCTCTCTTATGGATAAAAAGCAATCCGTCATTACCAATTTCATATGGCGGCTGCTCGAGCGCGGCGGCACCTACGTTGTAAACTTTGTGGTGTCTGTCGTCCTTGCAAGGTTGATTGCCCCGGAGCTCTACGGCAGCATCGCGCTGGTCACGGCCATTACTTCCATTCTGCAGGTGTTCGTGGACAGCGGCATGGCAAACTCCCTCATCCAGAAGAAGGATACAGATGATCTGGATTATTCCTCTGTTTTCTACTTTAACCTCGTCTTCTGCCTGGTGCTGTATCTGGGTCTTTTCCTTGCAGCGCCGCTGATCGGCCGCATCTATCACGACGCGTCTCTGGTGCCGGTGGTGCGGGTGCTGGGCCTGACCATTGTGGTCTCCGGCGTCAAGAACGTGCAGCAGGCCTATGTGGCCAAGACCATGCAGTTTCGACGATTCTTCTTTGCCACCCTGGGCGGGACGATCTTTTCCGCCGTGGTGGGCATCACGCTTGCCTACCTCGGCTATGGTGTTTGGGCGCTGGTATTTCAGCAGCTCTTGAACGTCACGGTCAACACGGCGATCCTCTGGCTCACGGTGGGTTGGAAGCCCAAGCGCATGTTCTCCTGGCAGCGCCTCGGCGGACTCATCTCCTACGGCTGGAAGCTGCTGATTTCCCAGCTTCTGGACACGGCCTATTTAAAGCTCTATCAGTTTATCATCGGCCTGCGCTACTCCACGGCTGACCTCGCCTACTATAACCGCGCCGACCAGTTCCCCAATCTCATCATGGAGAACGTCAACGCCTCCCTCGACAGCGTGCTGCTGCCGGTTCTGTCCTCCGAGCAGGACGACAAGACCCGCGTGCGGGAGATGACGCGCCGTGCCATCCGGGTCAGCACCTATGTGCTCATGCCGCTGATGGCAGGGCTGGCTGTGTGCGCGGAACCCCTGGTGCGCCTGCTGCTGACGGAAAAGTGGCTGTCCTCGGTGCCCTACATGCAGCTATTTTGCCTGTACTATGCCTTTTGGCCCCTGCACACGGCAAACCTCAATGCCATTAAGGCCACCGGCCACAGCGGCATCTTCCTGTATCTCGAGATCATCAAGAAGGTGCTGGAGACTGCCGTGCTGCTCGTCACCATGCGCTATGGTGTCATGGCGATCATGATGGGCCTGCTCTTCAACGGCTTTGCATCCGTTGCCATCAACGCCTGGCCGAACAGGAAGCTGCTGGACTACTCGATCCCACAGCAGTTAAAGGACACCTTCCCGGCGCTTTCCCTGTCCCTTTTGATGGGCGCGGCGATTCTGCCCGTGACCTGGGCGGGACTGCCCGATCTCATCAAACTCATCATCATGATCCCGGCGGGTGTGACTGTCTATGTCGGCGGGTCTGTGCTCTTCAAGCTTGACAGCTTCCGCTACATTTGGGAAATTGTATTGAAAATACTCCACCGCGGAAAGGAAAAGACCGCATGAACGATAAACAGAAAAAGCTGCTGCTGCTCGGCGGTTCAAACTATCTGCGTCCGGTGATCCGGGAGGCGCACGCGCTGGGGATCTATACGATCACCTGCGACTATCTGCCCGACAACGCCGCCCACAAGCTCAGTGACCAATATCTCAACATCAGCATCCTCGACAAGGACGCTGTTCTGGAAGCGGCACGTGAGCTTCAGATCGACGGCGTGATGAGCTTTGCCTGTGACCCCGGCGTTGTGACTGCCGCTTACGTTGCCGAAAAGCTGGGCCTTCCTTCCCCCGGCTCCTACGAATCCACCTGCATTCTCCAGGACAAGGGGCGTTTTCGCGCTTTCCTGCGGGATAATGGCTTTACCGTCCCCTGGGCACACCGCTATACCGACAAGCAGTCTGCGCTCGCTGCAGCGAAAAACTTCACCTGGCCCTGCATTGTCAAGCCTGTGGACTGCGCCGGCAGCAAGGGCGTCAGGCGTGTCGACAGTTCTTTCGATCTGGAATCAGCCATTGACTATGCCCTCGAATTCTCCCACGGCGGTGCCTTCATTATCGAGCAGTTCATCCGGCAGAAAGGCTATTCCTCCGATACGGACTGCTTTGTAAAGGACGGGCAGCTTGTCTACTGTTCCTTTGACGAGCAGCACTTTGACCGGGAAGCGGAGAACCCCTATACCCCAGCGGCCTATGCCTGGCCGTCCAGTATGCCGGATGAGATCCAGGCAGAGCTCAAGTCTGAGCTGCAAAGACTTATGACGCTGCTGGGCATCAAAACAGGCGTTTTCAACATTGAGACCCGGCAGGGTACCGACGGCAGAGCCTATATCATGGAGTGCACTCCCCGCGGCGGCGGCAACCGCCTGTGCGAGGTACTGGAAATGGCGAGCGGCGTGAAGCTTGTGCAGAATGCCGTGCGCGCCTCGGTGGGCCTGCCCGTGGACGATATGGCCGACCCCGTTTACGAGGGCCACTGGGCGGAGATCATTCTGCACAGCGGCAAGGACGGGGCCTTTTCCGCGCTGCGTATCTCTCCCGCACTTCAGGACGCGGTGAAGGAAATCGATCTCTGGGTAAAGCCCGGCGATCCGGTGGAGCGCTTTTCCGGCGCCAACAAGGCCATCGGCACGCTTGTGATGAACTTCCCCGACCGCGAGACCTTAGATCAGTATATGTCCGATGATTCCTGGTATCAGGTCATTGTCAACGTATAAATATTTTGTCAATTGTGAATAGATCCGGCAATTTCAGGTCTTATTAAAAGTATATTTGAGGGGGCTTCGCTTCTTCAAATACCCCCTGAGCCGGGCTATGCGAGGCCTCGCGCCGATCAAACGCGGCATATCACGCATTGCCGCGTGCGATAAGCGCGAGTTACTCAATTGCGAATCGTATTCGCAATTGACTATAAGAACGGAGAAATAATTGCAAATGAAGAAACTCTTAATGCTCGGCACCAGCTACGGCACCCTGCTCATGCTGGACTACGCGAAAAAGCAGGGCGTGTACACCATCGTCACCGACTATCTGGAGCCCGAGCACTCTCCCGGCAAATTGGCCGCGGATGAATACTGGATGATCAATACCGGCGATCTCGACGCGCTGGAAGCAAAATGCCGTGAGGAAAACGTGAACGCCGTTGTCTGCGGCATCAGTGAGTTCAACCTGGAAATGTGCATGGCGCTGTGTGAGCGTCTGGGCCTGCCCTGCTACTGCACGCCGGAGGCTTGGCACTACTCCCGCGACAAGGTGGATTACAAGGCTTTGGCAACGAAGCTCGGCGCGCCGCTGGCCACCGACTATTTTCTCTCCGATCCCCCCACCCGCGAGGAACTGGATCAAGTGAAATATCCCGTGGTGGTCAAGCCCATTGACTTAAGCTGCAACCGCGGCATCAGCTATGCCCATGACGAGGCCGAAATGCTGGCTGCCTGCGACTATGCCCGCTCCATGTCGAAAAGCCGCAAGCTCGTGGTGGAGCGCATGCTGCACGGCGAGGAATGGTACGGCACCTATGCGCTGGCTGACGGCAAGGTGAGCCTGCTGGGCCTGTGCGGCATGTACGCCCAGCCGGGCTTCCCCAAGTTCTGCTACTCCATCACCTCCACCCTCTCAAACCATGTGGAGGACTTCTGCCGGGACATCAATCCCGCCATCGAAAAGGTCCTTCAGGGCGTGGGCTGCAGGGAGGGCTACGCCTGGACCCAGGCCATGCTGGATGAGGACGGGCACTTCTACATCATCGAGATGGGCTACCGCCTCGACGGCGACATGATGTTCGTCCCCTTCAAGGATCTGCTTGGCTTTGACACCATCGCCTGGATCGTGGACTATGCCCTCGGCAAAAAGAACGATCCCGCCCTGCTGCCCAAATCCCAGGAGAAGGCCTTTACACGCTGCGCCACCAGCTACATGCTCTGGACTGACGAAAAGGGCGGTACCATTGCCTCCATCGAGGGTCTGGACGAAGTCGCCTCCTGGCCCGGCGTGACGGTGGATTCCCTCGCCTGTGTGGGCGACCCGATCCGTCCCTACGGCCCTCTCGGCTGCATTCTCTTCACCACCGACGACGCCGAAGAGATGTTCAAACTGATCGCGCGCATCAATGACACTGTACGCATCAAAAACACCGACGGCGACGATGTGCTCATCTACTACGATGACTTTGATTACCTGCGCCGTGTTTACCAGGAAGGCCTTGACGGCAAATAACGACGGAAAGAAGGTTCCATTCCATGTCTGAGCTCATCAATGTTACCCGCTCCGCGCTCCCGCCCTTTGAGGAATACTGCGCGGAGATCCGTGATATCTGGGACAGCCACTGGCTGACCAATATGGGGGAAAAGCACCAGGCTCTGGAAAAGGCACTGCAGGAATATTTGGGCGTACGGAACGTGAGTCTGCTCACCAACGGCCATCTGGCATTGGAAAACATTATCGAGACCTATGACCTGCACGGGGAGATCATCACCTCCCCCTTCACTTTTGCCTCCACCACCCATGCCATCGTGCGCTGCGGCTGCACGCCGGTCTTCTGCGACATTGACCCCGTAAGTTACACCATCGATCCAAATAAAATCGAAGCCCTCATCACGGACAAGACCGTCGCCATCCTGCCCATCCATGTCTACGGCAATCTCTGCGACACGGACGCCCTCGAGCGCATCGCGAAAAAACACGGTCTCAAGCTCATCTATGACGCGGCCCACAGCTTCGGTGTGAGCAAAAACGGCGTCAGCTCCGCCTGCTTCGGGGACGTCTCCATGTTCTCCTTCCACGCCACGAAGGTCTTTCATACCATTGAGGGCGGCGCCCTGTGCTACAACGACGACAGCCTTCGCCAGCGCATCAGCGATCTCAAAAACTTCGGCATCCACGGGCCGGAGGAAGTCCCCTTTATCGGCGGCAACGCAAAAATGAACGAGTTCTGCGCTGCCATGGGGCTTTGCGAGCTGCGGCATCTGGGTGCCTGGATCGAGGCGCGCCGGGGCGTCGTAGAGCATTACCGCGCCCGTCTCGGCGGCGTCAAGGGGCTCAGGCTCAACGCACCGCAGAAAGGTGTGGAGTCAAACTACGCTTACTTCCCTGTTGTGTTTGACGGCTACAAGTATGGCCGGGACGAGGTGTTTGACCGCCTCGGCGCGCAGAACATCGTGGCCCGCAAATACTTCTACCCCATCACCAATTCCTTCGATTGCTACAAGGGTCGCCCGGGCTTTGACCCTGATGCGACCCCCATCGCCAAGTACATGGCCGAGCGTGTGCTGACCCTGCCGCTGTATCCCGATCTGGCAGCCAGGGACGTGGACAGAATCTGCGATATCATTCTGGGATAAAAAATTGGAGGGTGCCCGCTATGTTAAGAAAGTGGAAATTGATCGCGCCTCTGGCTCTCACCGCCGCAGGCGCACTGGCCTCGGGAATCACCATTCTGATGCAGAAGCTGCCAAAGGAGGCAGCGCCTGTGTCCGACAGCACCCCCGCCGCCAAAGCCGCAAATCTCAAAACCGGCAGCTACAGCTTCATCTCCGGCTTCAAGGACGCCGAGACTGTGGAGCTGAGCATGGACTATGACCAGGAGAAGTTCAGCTTTGCCATTGTCGAGGACGAGTTTCTGAACTACTCCAGCGACTCGCATGTCGCTATCGTCTACGGCGAAGAATTCAATCTGCAGCTTGAGTACGCGGGCTACTACGGCGGTGAGGACTTTGCCGCCCACAGCGCCGCGCTCAAAGAAAAGTACCAGACCCGCGGCGAGATCGCGTGCGGTGCGCTCTCCGGCCTTTGGGTGCTGGACGGCGACAACATTGCCATGCACTTCCCCATTCCGGACGACAAGCACAGCTATCTGCTGGTCACCGTGCAGAAGACGCCCGACTACGACGACGAGATCACGACGCTTCCCGATTACGCGCCGCTCAAGGCTCTGCTGAGCACCGTGCGCTTTGCGAGGAGCTGACGTATTCCCGCAATTCAAAACAGGAGAGCACCGGGCGGTGTCTCTCCTGTTTTTTCACACTGTGCGCCATGCCGCACAGCCGTTTTTCTGCCCGGACGTGCTTGCGAAAAACACCTTGTTTTTCATACAGGCTTTCTGTATAATTAACAAAAGGAAAAGACGGGATCCTGTATATATAGGGAGACAGCTATGGAAAAACTGAGAAGAATCTTCACAGGCGGTATTCGAAACAAGATATTCAGCATGCTGCTGGTCACAGTCATCCTGACGATCGCAGCCTATACCGCAGTGTTCTTTTACCAGTCAAACAGAGTGGAGCAATTGGTGAATGACACCTACGAGGCCCAGCAGCAGATCTATCTCGAAAACGGTCTGGAGGATCAGTACGAAAGCTTCCGGAGTGACGCCGTCGCCGCCTTTCGCAGAGAGATGTTCCACGCCCGCAACATTTTGATTCTTGTGGTGGTCCTGATCGTGGCGGCGGGGCTTGCCTCCGCCTTCTCCATCGCAGGCCGCATCACCGATCCCCTGAACACCATCACCCGGCGTGTAGCCTCCCTGGGTGTCCGCAACAGGCAGTTCATGATGGAAGATGTATACAGGACCGGCGATGAAATCGAAGTCCTGGCGGAATCTTTTTCCAAGCAGTCTGCCAGAACCGCTCTTTACATCGAGCAGATCAAGCGGGTCACCGCCGAGAAAGAGCGTATCGGCGCGGAACTCGACATGGCAAGCCGCATCCAGGTCAGCCAGCTTCCCAGATTGTTTCCGCCCTTTCCGGACCGAAAAGAGTTCAGCCTCTATGCCAGCATGACGCCGGCCAAGGAAGTGGGCGGTGACTTTTACGATTTCTTCATGATCGACGACGACCACATGGGCTTTGTCATGGCGGACGTATCCGGCAAGGGCGTACCCGCGGCGCTGCTGATGATGGTTTCCCGAGTGCTCGTCAAGTCCGGCCTGCAGAATGGAAAAGGCCCTGCGGAGACCCTGGCAAGTGTGAACAACCAGCTTTGTGAGAGCAACGATGCAGACTTCTTCGTGACCGTGTGGTGCGCGGTGCTTGAAATCTCCACGGGGAAAGGAATCGCGGCAAACGCCGGGCATGAACACCCGGTGCTGCGCAGGGCCGGCGGCCTGTATGAACTGCAGGTTTACAGACATTCCATGCCTGTCGGCACCTTAATGGATATCCCCTTCCGGCAGCATGCGTTTCAGCTCAATCCGGGCGACAGCTTTTTCGTTTACACGGACGGGGTCGCAGAGGCAACGAATGAGCAGAAAGAGCTCTACGGCACCGAGCGCATGCTGGCGGCACTGAACAGAGAGCCGGATGCGCATCCGATGGAGATTCTTGAGAATATGACTCAGGATATCAACAGCTTTGTAGACGGGGCGGAGCAGTTCGATGATATCACGATGCTGAGCTTCCTCTATTTTGGGCCGTCGGGCAACCTATCCTGAGGGGACCGTCATAGGAGAGACGAGCATGAAAAGGTACAGAATCAGGCACGCTTTAAAAGTGATCGGCGATATTTTTATTCCGCTGCTCCCCGGCATCATCAGCGCCGGGCTGTGCGGCGGGGTCGCCTCGCTCATCTCTCAGACCGTGCCGAACTATACGGAACACAGCGTCTGGGCGTTTATCTACCAGATCCTGACGTTGATCAACAGCTCCATGATGACCTTTCTGACCGCCTGGGCAGGCTATCGCGCTGCCGGACGCTTCGGAGGAACGCCCATCCTGGGCGGTATGCTGGGCATGATCACATCCCTGGACGGTATCAACCGGATTGCCTCCATCATGGGTCTTTATAACAGCGAGGTCCCGCTGGACTCGATTCTTTGCAGCGGGAAGGGCGGGGTACTGGCCGTCATCGCGGGAGCGCTTCTGATCGCCTTTGTGGAGAAGGCAATTCGCTCCGTCATGCCCGCATCCATTGATGTGGTCTTTACGCCGCTTCTTACCATGTTTCTCTGCGTGATCCCTTATATCGTTTTCATCATGCCTCTGTTCGGCTATGCTTCCGGGGGCATTGTGTGGCTTTTCAGCAGGGCCTGTCTGTCTGAAAACGTCTTCATCCGGGCGATCTCAGGCTACTTTGCGGCGGCGGCCTTTCTGCCGCTGGTAGCCGCAGGTATGCACCACGGGCTTGTGGCGCTCTACAGTGTCCAGCTCCAGGAGCTCGGCTTTGTCACGCTTTACCCTGCTCTCGCCATGGCCGGGGCAGGCCAGGTCGGTGCGGCTCTCGCCCTCTGGAAACAGGCAAAGAAGGTGGGAAACGAAAAACTCTGCTCGGTGATTTCCGGAGCGCTGCCGGCCGGCCTTCTGGGCGTTGGGGAGCCGCTGATCTACGGGGTCACGCTGCCGCTGGGCAAACCGTTTCTCACGGCCGGGCTCGGGGCGGGCTTCGGCGGTGCCTTCATCATGGCGACCCAGGTGGCCTCCACCACCTGGGGCCCTTCCGGCCTGCTCGGTGCCTTCGTAATGACCGCCGGCCCCGGCGGCTCGGTACGTAGCGTTGCCCTGTATCTGACAGCCCTGATCATCAGTTATATCGGCGGTTATCTGATTACGAAGAGCCTGTACCGTGAAGAAGATCTTTCCTATAACCCGGTCCTTCCGGATAAACAGACCGCGGCCTTGCGTTCCGCCTCCTTCAAGCGTATGAGCAGAGAGAAATCCAGGAGGATCGAGGCTGGGGAGGTATTGCTGTCAGACACCAGACACTACCGGGCAAAGCTTCCGCTCACGGCCCCCGTGAGTGGGGAAACCGTGCCGATGAAGCAGATCCCCGATGTGATGTTTTCTTCGGGCGTGATCGGCAATTGTATCGGCATCATGCCGGACAGCGGGCACATTCTTGCCCCCTGTGACGGCGTTGTACTTGAAATTGCAGACACCAACCACGCTCTGACCTTCCGGGCCGCAGACGGTATGGAGATCCTGCTGCTGATCGGTCTGGACACCTTTACGCTCGGCGGCAAGGGGCTTTGCCCGCTGGTTAAAGAGGGTGAAACCGTTACCCGAGGGCAGGCGGTGATGGAGGCCGAGCTTGACCGAATCAGGGAGGCCGGGCTGTCCCCGATCATTATCACGGTCCTGTGCGACTGAACGGGCGACACCGTCCCGGACAAAACACCGCTGCGTGTGCAGCGGTGTTTTTTGCAAAATCCCGCCATCTTGTCCGCTTATCGCCGCAAGCCGGTATTGTCCGGCAGTCATTTTCCCGTAATCGTTTAGTCCAAAAGCTTTGAAAATACTTGCTTTATGTCTTCATTAAGATTATAATTATAAGATAAATATGAGTTTCCAACGAGTAAAAATAAATTCTCGCGGTAGGTTATGTGCCTTGGATTCTGCGCAGTCTTCGCTGCTGCGGAAAGAGAAAAGAGGATCATTTTGAACAACGACGTTTTGTTTGCGTTCAGCGTTTTTCAACTGACATTTTTGATGCTGGACCTTTTTATTCTGACAAAGACAGACCGCAATATCGCCAGGAAGGGCGAGTATACGTGGTTCTGTATCCTGATATGCACGCATATGGTATATCTGCTGCTCAACAACCTCTGGACGCTTGCCGAGTATGATCTGCTTGAGCTTCCGAAAGACGCAATGCTGCTCATCTGCACCGTCAGCCTCTGGACGGTGACGAACTGCGCGTCCTCCTTCTTTTTCTTTGTGGTCGAAAAGCTGCAGCTGAAGCATTTGCAGACCGGTGCAGGCCGCTGGCTGCGTTGGCTGCCTGCGGCATTCTGCACGCTGATAATCTTTACGACTCCGTTGACAGGGCTGGTGTTCTTTCTCGATGAACAGGGGTATTTTATTCACGGGTCGATGTATATGCCGATGCTGATTTCTGCCAGCCTCTATCTGCTGGCCGTGGCGGCAGTAGCTGTTTTCAACATTTTCCGCAAAAGCACGCGCTTTTTGCGCAGGGCCAACGCCACATTGCTTCTGTCCGTGCTGATCATCATTGTCTTTATCGTGGCAGACGGCTTCATGAAAAAGGCATCTATCCTTCCCGCTGCCATCTTTGCCGTCATTGTCGGGATCTTCATTATCATGCAGGAAGCCAACATCAATTCCGACGCGCTGACCGGCATGAATAACCGCCGCAAGGCGGAAGACTACCTGACCGACAGAATAAAGAACGTCTCGGAGAAGAAGATCCTGTACTTGTACATGGGCGATCTGAACAATTTCAAAAAGATCAACGATACATACGGCCATGCCGTCGGAGATGAGGCCCTCATTCTCTGCAGCCAGGCTTTGAAACGCACGATCGGCCAGTACGGCGGCTTCGCGGCGCGCTACGGCGGCGATGAGTTTCTGCTGTCATGGCAGCCGGATAAGGACAAGGACTCCGATCCCGAAGCGCTCACCCGGGATGTGAACGCTATCCTGCAGGAGCTTTCAAAAGAAAAGCCCTATCAGCTTGTGATGACCATGGGCTATGCCTGTTGTACGGACCCGAAGGAGTCACTGATCTACTACATCCGGAAGGCGGACAGCATGCTCTACCAACGCAAGCGTGCTACCGGCGTCGGCCGCTGACCCTCTGCATCCTAACATGAAAAGATACCTATCCGAAAGGACGGGTATCTTTTTCTATACGGCGTTCTGTTTCTTATACCCATTTTCATGAGGAAACAGGCAACGACTCATCGTCATGATAAAAGGAGGTTCGAATCGATTTGGGGATTTCCTGAAAGCGGACGCCGTCAAAACGAAGACATAATACTATTTCTTGATCAAAATCTTTAATCAAGAAAGCCGCAGTTTCTGAGGTTCTAGTATAAACATGATTTTGAAAGTCGAGTTGAACGAAAGTCGAATTCTTCGTAAATCAGTAAAATTCAACTTGCTTTCAAAAAGCAGAAAACCGCCCGATTCGTAAAGAATCAAGCGGTTTTAGTGGTACGGGTGTTCATAACGGGCTCAAATCCGCACCAAAAACCAAATCGGAGGATTCACAGGAATCCTCCGATTTGGAAAGGAAAAACAACACCATCGGTCGACCGGACGCTGCCTCGCGGCGGCTGGTGACCTTATGGTGTTGTTTTGACGTGTCTTGTGCGCCCGAAAAAGATATCTCACTCGCAGGAATCTGCCGCCTCGAAATAAAGCTTGTATTCCGGAGACAGCTTCAATTCTTTCCATGTATCTTCCAACGTGCCAAACAGAGAGCTTCCCTGCCAGCCCGCCGAGGGTTCCCATATTGCAGGAACCGGGTTTTTCCCCCGAGAGACATACATCCACTCTTCCTCTGTGAAGGGGTGAAGTTCTTCGTAAACAAACCTGAAATAACCCTTGTCGCTTTTCAGCAAAACAAAGCGCTTCGTCTTGTCCGGGGTATAGAGAACGTCGACCAACTCATCCCCAAAACAGTTGAGCTGCTTATTATACATCACGGATACCGCCTCACTCCATGATGGCAGCGGGGGAGGCGCAGGTATTTTCTTCTTCTCTTTTGAAAGGAAGGATAAAAGGTTCATTTTTCTGCCTCTGATGGATATCTGTAGTTCAAATCCCTCCCACTATGGGAAGGATATCTTTTTATTTCCAAGCAAATCAGCCGGCGAAAAAGCTTGTAACGCCTTGATAAACCTGAAAAATCCGCCCGGAACTCTTTTCCGGGCGGATTTAGTGGTTGCGGGGGAAGGATTCGAACCAACGACCTCCGGGTTATGAGCTGTGGTGGTAGAATTTGTAAGCCCGTTTTGCCTCCGCTTGTCCCTCTTCCGTCCGGCTTTCCCGGAGCGTTCGGAACCTGTGTCCTCTCCGGAACTCTCCGCACGTTTCCGCGTTTGGGTCACGGTTTGGGTCAGGCAGGTGCTGGTAAAAAACTATGGTTATTCTATCAAAGACAAAATATACGGTGTTAAGAAAGGAATAAAACTGTACTAAATAGTTTATGTATTACATAAGAGTCGGCTGTTAACCATAATTAATTGTCTTGCAGAATACAGTTCTAGATATGCCGTTCACACCAATGGAACTCATATGTCTATGATCATCAATTTCCTCAGATTATTTACTGTAAAGCTTTATACTTTTGACTTAACGGAAAACCACTTTCAGCGTCATATCAATATGATAGTGGAAAGTGTGAAATCTAATGGTTTTCCGAAATATACTATTTGGTTTTGGATTTTTATAGATGTCATATGAAAATGTATTAGTGCAAAATCTTAACTCTTCTGATTAGCAGTTAATTTTTGCATCTATGCATATCCTGCTTTCAATAGGAAGCAGTTGGTAACCTCTTTTTTCTGCGATACCTTGATCGACTAAACCTTCAAACGATCTATATGCTGCTTCATATTTTTCGCATATTTCTATATCAGATGTGGTTGGTGTTCTCTCTGCCAATGTCTTACTGAGTTCTTCAAATACTGACATTATAAATACCTCCTTGTTTGCATAAAATGCCGAATGCTATATTTTTGAATGTAGTCGATCATCAATTCGTGATACTGAGATAATGTAGTATAAACAGCTGGCATGTCTTCCAACTTATCAATTTGTAGCTTTAGCCGTTTTAATTCCTCACGACTTATAGGTCTTCCATGTGATTTCCACTCTTTATTATCACTCAAATTCTGAGCAATCTCATATGCTCTTAGCCGCTTCTGATCTTCAGTCACAGCTTCCCCGTTGGATTTGTGATTTCGCCATTCCTTAAACTTATATTTAGGTAACCACTCAACCAACAGATCAACGGCTAAATCTCTTGCCTGTTCGTATGCACGCAATTCCGCAAGATCAAAGTCTTTCAAGATGATAAACTCAGCGTTGGTTAATTCATTCTTCTTTGCTTTCTCAATTAGTTCGTTAATTTTATCTAGATAGCCTAGAGCTGCAACAAATTTCCCATCTTTGTTCCTAACCTGCGGATCGATTGGACCGAGGACACTATAATAGTCCATATAAATCTTATCACCACTACATACCATTACTGTGCCTGCGCTATATGCATAGTCTGGTACGATAAAATTCACTTGGGTGTAAAAATTGCGAAATATATTCACCATTCGCTTGACTGGGCTCAAACTTCCCCCTGGAGTGGTGAGAATCACATAAAGTGCATCATGTTTATCTTCATCATGGGCAATCTCTTCAATAATCTTTTTTACATCTGCCTCAATACCATCAAATAATTCACCATAATATACAAACACATCCGCATCTAAGGTTCTTTCCAACATTGAAAAGGACATTTGTATCGCAGCATTATTTGACTCATTAATCGGGGATTTAATCATCTTTATCATACCCTTCTTCTCTATACTTATGCCTAGTATAACATAGATGTGAAATTTTGTCGAGTTTTATTGGTGCTTTTCCACATCTTACCGCTTTCTTCAAAACTTTCAACTTTATGGCAACATGATTGTATTAAATTGAAGAATTAATAGGATAACTCCCTACATAGAGTACAGGTTTTGCAAAAAGATTTACAAAAGCTGTCTTCCTCGATTATAAACATTTTGTAGATAGTTAGTGATAACTGAGAGAAATAACTCTGCATTTTCAATTTGCTCTACGACCTCTGCTTTGGAGATTAAGAAGAAATCATCATAGTCGCTGGATGTACGATATTCTGACTGAGCATGAATAATATCCGAAAGAATCGCGTCAAACACATTTGTTTTAATATATAGCCTGCGAAATTCTGTAATGATTCCTGAATGGTGCTTCCTATCGATACCGTCCAGCGCAAGCACAGCTCGCATAGCGTGAAACACCGAATAATAGGAACGATTCGCCGCTCCTCTATAGTCTTCAATTTCGAGAAGCGCTCTGGCGGCACGAAGGCATTCTCTCGCTTGATCCAATCTTGCCTTGGATAAATCCAATTCTATATCATTGTACGACATAGCGAACGCCCTCTTTCAAGACATTTTTGTAGTATGGCAACACTTGAGAGTACCGCTGAAACTCAGCCAGAGGCTTAACAGTGGCGGAAACCATAATATCGTGACGCAGACTCAGATCACTGCATATATGGGATAACTTCTTTCGATATGCAGGAAGCTCAGACGAATCAATATCTACGGTTAAGAGAATATCTATATCCGAGTCTTCATGATAGTCGCCCCGTGCATACGATCCATATAAAAACGCGTCATTAACATGCTTCCCGAATGACTGATTACATGTGCAAAAAACTTCCCCTAATATTTGCATGGCTTGATCCCGACTGCACATAGCGTACACCACCTTTCAACTGCGTTAGCGCAGAAAAAATTACCGATCGAAACAAAGAAAAAACATCTATTTCCAACATGCGCTTTTATCTGGTAATCATTATAGCATTCACAGAGAGAAAATAAAAGTATCCATTCTCACAGTTTCAGATCCTCGCTCAGATCCTCCGGAACGCCGCGGGGGCCGCGGACGGCGAAGATGCGGTACTGCTCCTTCAACACGTCAAAGGTGAAGCGTTTGGAGTCGTAGCGTTTGAGCAGGCGGATTTTCATGAGGCCTTTGATAGTCAGCCCCTCGCGCCGATGGTAATACGGGATATCCGTTTCCGTGACCCTGCACTTATAGAGGATCGCGGAAACCGGCGCGCCGACGTACATGAAAACTGTGTCGCCTTTCTTGATCCCGGCGCCCTGCTTCCAGTTGATCTCGTTGACGGAATCGAAGGCGTGGACGCTGTCGAAGTATTTGAGGTTTGAGGGAATGATCCACTCCTTCGGCGGCCGGATCGCTTTCTTCGTTTTCGCCGACGCCGTGACCTGATAGCTCTTGTCGACCAGGCCGCAGACGTCCTCCAGAGAAACCGTGCCGTCCAGCAGAATGGAAATCCAGTTCCCGCGGCTGATGTGATAACCGGGAAGATACCCTTCCTGCTGGGTCAGCAGATCAACCAGCAAGGGACTGTCCAGCTTCACGTTCAGGACGTCCACGATCTCATCCCCGGTCAAGTTGAGCTTCGCGCGGGGAACGTCCATGACAAGCCCGAACCATTTCTGATTGTCCCCATGACGAAAGACGCCGTAGCTTGGATACCGCGCCCAAAGATACTCGATCTCCGCTTTGTATTTCTTCCTGACGTATCGAATCACGTCTTCGCGTAAGCTCATTTTCATAAGATCACGATCCCGGCACCAGCGGATCGCATGCTCCCGATAGGCCACGGCCTGAAAATCAAACCAGCGCTGACGAACGCCGTACTGAATAAGCGTATCCTTTAAACGTCGAAATGCGCCGCGCCCCTGGAGCGCTCTTGCCAAAGATTGTTTTGCTTCCCCGTCTTCCAGCGAATACACGAAATCCTCCATGATGCTGTACTCAAGGATATCCCACTGGGTCGGAAGCCGAAGAAAACGGCCGGGATTCTCGTCAATCATGTCTGCCGTTTCGGTATCGTCGATACCGGTCATCAACTCGTCCGCCACGGAAACCTGCTCCATTGTTTCCAGATCGAGAAAATAGGTAAACGTGTCGGACGCCATTTCAATTCCGCTGATCACGGCCTCCAGCGGAACTCGCTTGGCAGAATAGTTTTCACTCATGATGTACTCCTCACGAATTCTTCAGCCATGCGGCGAACTCCTCTTCGCTGATCGAACCACGGTCACACTGCGTCTTTTTAAGCCGCGCCTGTTTGCTCCAGGCGGCAAACTCTTCCGTAGTCCACTTGCCAAGCCGTATCCATGCATAGCGGCGTTTGTATTCCCGGCGATAGTTCTGGAAGCTCTCTTCACTCTGCATTTTGGATTCCCAGGTCTTCGTGGAACCAACATCCTTGCAGGTACTGCCAGAGGCGGTAACGACTCGGTCACAGTATTCAGCGCTCACACGGCCGGTCATGGGGAAATACCGTTTGCAGTTTTTGCAGACGCGCCAGTTCTGCCCTCTCTCAATGTTCTCCCGAAGATAAAAGTCGATTAGATCATAAACGGTTTCGGGATACAACACCTCGGAAAAAGCCCCGTGCTCCGTTGGCTCGAATTTTGTAGCCAGAGCCTTGAAGCGGTAAAGGCTCAGCAGGTTGTTATCCAGATCCAGGTGTTCGTTTCGATAATAGGCGGCCAGCTTTTCTACAGGAGAGCGCTTGTCCTTCTTCGCAATGTCCACGTCCAGCGTCAGCTTCAGGATTTCTTTGATCTGCCTTTGACTCTCGTGGATCTCTGTGGGAATCCATGTCAGTTGTTTATGTGGAAGCAGATCGAGCACGTTCACATAGGATTTTGCTTTTGCCTTATCCAGACGCTCCCGCCAGTCCATACGAGTAAGCTCAAAAAAGAAATGCTCCTGCGAAAGCTCGTCCAGACCTTCCAGCATAGCATCCGCATACTGCTGTTCTTTCTCGCTGCAGAGCTGCCGCCAGGCGTGATCCATCCGACTGCAGATAACATCCAACCTGAGCCAATCCAGATCCAGAATACGCATCAGACTTTCCGAGAAAGGAAAGTCTTTTTTTATTTCCTCACCGTCCTCACCATAGACAAAGTACTCCCTTCCGTTGGCGATGTAGGTTTTGAACCGATAGCTCATAAACGCCCCCACGATATTAGACATAGCATAAATTTATTTTTACAATAAGTCTTGACAAGTAGACACAGTCATGTTACACTGCATCAGGTTAGAAAGTTTATAAAATGGTTTATACAGACAGTCTAACATTAGAACACGGCGCTGTCAAGTCTAACAGCGGCAATTGTCTTCGAGAAGGCAATAAAACAAAGGGGGGCGATGACAATGGACAGGTTGACAGCAAAGACGAACAAAGACTAAAAAACGGAGGTGTATGTTTAACGAAAGAATCTATCTACAAAAGCTATGATGAGTTACCGTTGTTCCTGAACGCGGACACGGTGGCAAAGACGCTGGGGATTGCAATCTCCTCCTGTTATGAGCTGCTGAAGGAGAAAGACTTCCCGGCAATTACGATCGGCAATCGAATTGTTGTTCCGAAGGATCAGTTCATTCAATGGGTGGAGAGTAAAACGCGGAGGTGCAATTGAAAACATCTCCCGCGTACATGGAGGGAAAGTATTTCATTCTGCCGAATGACGTTTTCTCTCTCGGGCTCTCCACAAACGCGATCGCGGTCTATGCCTACCTGATGCGCCTGGAGGATCGCAAGACGAATGTCTGCTGGGCGAAGCAGCAAACTATCGGCAACGCGGTTGGAATCAAGTCTCCGAAAACCGTAGCGAAAGCGCTGACGGAACTTGAGGATGCCGAACTGATCTATCGCGAGGCCACGAAAATGAATCATGGCGGCAGGAAGGTTAATGGCGTGCAGCTCTTTACGATCCGCCCTATCGAGGATGCTGTAGCTCACCGTCAGTGGGCAATGCTGGAGGATTTGAGCAACGCTGCGGCGACTCAGAGGATAGAAGATCGCGTCGCAAAGCACAACGCACAGCACCCAGAATCGCCCGCAAACGCAAAGTTCACGGGCAGGGCGATCTGAGCGTCCGTCGCCAGGATTGGCCCCTCCGGGGGCCAATTTCGGAGGACGAGGAGCAAGGCAGGATAAAGGGCGGCGTCTTATTCGCCGCTCTCCTGTACCACTTCTGCCCGCAGTGCGGGCAGTTTACAGCGAATACGAGAGGCGTCTTAATACGGCAATATGCATAATAATGTCGTCTTGATCGGGGAAAAACGCGAGATGACAGGGATTGTGCAGACATCTTTATCTGATTATTGGGAGGAGGATGAGAATAATAGAAAGAATAGCAGTTAGATTGGATCAGGAAAACCTGGATCGTATTGATAAGTGGGTTGCTCAATCCGGCGCGAAAAGCCGGAACCAGTTTGTGCTGCAGGCCCTGGATTTCTACATCAGCTACCTTGCATCGAAGGACGCGACTGCACTGCTGGCTCCGGCAATCACGAAAGTCATCGACGCAAGGCTGAAACGCTTCGAGAAAAATCTTTCGACAGGAATGTTTAATATGGCGGTGGAACAGGACATGGTCAACAGCCTGCTGGCCAATGTCTATAACATGAACGAGGAGTATCTTCTGGATCTGCGCAGCGACGCCATCTATAATGTGAAAAAGACCAACGGCCAGTTATCTCTGGAGCAGCACGCCGAGAAAAAGTATGAGGATGACGAATGGCAAAGCTGATCGTCAAGAGCGGATACATCAAACCCGGCGGCAACAAGAGTGCGAGCGGGTACCTGAGCTACATCGGTACCCGCGAGCGTGTTGAAATCCTTCCAGATGATCGTCCACCCACAAGAAAACAGGAGCAGCTGATCCAAAAGCTCATAAAAGATTTTCCTTCGGTGAAAAAGTCAGACGCGTATGCAAAATATTCTATTGAGCCGACAAAATACAATGCCTCGCAGCTCATCACGCAGGCGCTGGAGGAAAACTGGTCGGAGGTTTCTTCCGTCGAGAGGTACGCAAAATACATCGCCGACCGTCCTCGTGCTGAGCGTGTCGGAAGTCATGGCCTGTTCGGCGATGAGGACTATGTGAATCTGGACACCACCATGGAGGAACTGAAAATTCATGGCGGAAATGTATGGACGCACATTCTTTCTCTCAGGCGTGAGGATGCGATTCGTCTCGGATACGATCATGCGGACGCGTGGCGTGACCTGCTCCAATCCAAACGGAACGAACTCGCCGCCGCGATGAATATCCCGGTGGATCACCTGCGGTGGTATGCTGCCTTCCATGATGAGGGCCATCACCCACACATCCACATGATGGTCTGGTCGAGTGATCCGAAGGAAGGGTATCTCACCGAAGAAGGGCTGCGACAAATCAAGTCACAGATGACCAACGAGATCTTTCAGATGGAACTGCTGCACATCTATGAGGACAAGTCTCAGACACGCGATCAGTTGGTGGCACAGGCGCGAAAAGAGCTGTCTCAACTCACGCGGGAGCTGGCTAACTCCATCGGGGACAGTCCGCGTCTGGAATTGAAACTCATGGAGTTGGCAAAGGAGCTTCCCGATCACGGAAAGAAAAACTATGGGTACCTCCCGAAAGCGCAGAAGAAACTGGTGGACGAAATCGTAGATGAGCTCACAGCATTCCCTGTTGTGCATGACTGCTATCGGAAGTGGATGGAGCTGCAGCATCAGGTGGAGAGTTACTATAAGGATGCACCCATGAAGGAGATTCCGTTATCACAGCAGAAAGAGTTTCGTTCGATCAAGAACGCGATCATCCATGAGGCCGAGCGTATCCGCATGGAGCGGCTGTCGTTTGAGGACAACGTTTCTGGTCTGGAGGATGAAACCGAGCAGTTACTCCATGGCGGTGTGCAACTCCAAAAGCTGTGGCAGAAAACGCAGAATGACATGTTCAGTCTCGCATATCGCCAGGACGCGATGGCAGAGCTGCAGGACTATGCCGACCTAGGAGATGCCTACGCGCAATACTGCATAGGGAAGATTTATCGTGACGGCGGAATCGTGATCCCTGACGCTGAGACCGCAAAAGCGTGGCTGGAGAAAGCCTCCGCACAGAATTTCTCCTCTGCACAATATGCGCTTGCGGATCTGCTCCTCTCCAATGACCTGACTGTACAGGATTGCGAGGTGGGATGGCGTTGGATGCGGGCGGCTGCCGAGAACGAAAACTGCGCTGCGCAGTATCGGATGGGTAAGAATGTGCTGAGAACTGGGGACAAAGAATCCGCCGCAGGCTGGTTCAGTCGTGCGGCGGATCAGGGAAGTCAATATGCGCAGTACATGCTTGGCAAGCTGTACCTACAAGACGGTGAGAGCGAAAAAGCCGTGAAGTATTTCTCCATGGCGGCATCACAGGGAAACACCTACGCGCAATACTTCCTGGATCGGCAGGATCAACTTCATCACCCCTCTGCTATGTTGGCGGCGACAAGATTGTTCCGCTCACTGTCGAATATGTTCCGGGACAATGCGCGGAAGCAGGTCGCACCGGGAATGCACATCGATCAGAAACGGCGCCGGGAGCTCATGAGGAAGCGCCAGACCTTGGGCATCCGCGGTTCCATTCAGGACGAGACATACAGCTACAACCAGTCCATGTAACGGGTGGGTATATTATGCCGAGCAAAACAATGAAAAAACCTTGCAGGTGGCTTCTGTGCAAAAGGTAGAAATCCCGCAGAAGGCGGAGAAAACAGTAGCTATTCTCTGCCTTCTGTGGTATGTGTTTGGTTTGCCAAAGGAGGTGGTTGCATGGCAAAGAAACGAGCCAACGGCGACGGAAATATCCGCAAGCGGAAAGACGGCCGATGGGAGGGCCGCTATGTGGTCGGGCGTGATCCCGATACCGGGAAGATGATCACGAAGAACGTCCTCGGCAAAACCCAGGCTGAGGTCAAGGAGAAGCTGCGAAAAGCCATTGATAACAGTAGGCAGCTCGACTTCACCAAAGAGGGCAAATACACGGTCGGGCAGTGGATGGACGAGTGGTTTGAGGCATACGCGAAGGTAAAGGTTCGCGCCTCCTCGCACCAAACTTACAAAGGTTACATCGAAAACCACATCAAACCCAACATTGGGGACATTCCGATTGAGAAACTGACCTCTCTCCGACTCCAGAAGCTCTACAGGAAACTCTTGACCGAGGGCAGAGTACCGAGAATCGAATCGAGAACCAGCCGAAGGGTTTGAGCGCCAAGACGGTGAGGAATATCAATCAGGTGATCTCCTCGGCTATGGACATGGCGGTGAAGCACAAGCTGATCCTGTCCAATCCCACGGACGGTTGCGAACTACCAAAGGTGGAGCACAAGGAGATGCACACGATCCACGCCGAGCAGCTCGGCGCCTTCCTACGGGAAGCAAAGGAGAGCGGCGTGTATGAACTCTACTACCTCGACCTCGCCACTGGCCTGCGACGGGGCGAGCTGCTCGGACTCAAGTGGGAAGACATAGACCTCGCCCACGGCGTGATCCATGTGAGGCGGCAAGTCTACAGAATCGACGGAGAGGTAAAAGAGGTCCCGCTCAAAACGAAGAACGCCTACCGCAATATCTCGATCTCAAAGGATGCCGTGCAGATGCTGAAGGAGATGGAAAAACACAAGACCGGCGAGTATGTGTTTCCGTCTCCCAACGGCGGGCCGATCTCGCTGGACAGCGTCCTGAACATGTTGCATCGGGTGCTGAAGCGGGCGAGTCTCCCCGCCGTACGCTTCCACGATCTGCGCCACACCTTTGCAACGCTGGCACTCCAGAACGGTGTGGACATCAAAACGGTCTCCGGCATGCTGGGTCACTTCTCCGCAGGTTTCACGCTGGACACCTACGCCCACGTCACTATAGCCGTCCAAAAAGAAGCGGCCAATACGATGGGCAGTGTGCTGAACATATAGCGAAACCGAGCACCCATCGTTGCCCGGTTTGTTGTATACAGAATACCACTCGCTAGGCGAGTGGTTCAAAAGAAGCCTTGTAGCGATACTGTAGGCAGAGAAACTCCCTTTGCTTTAGAACAGGAGCGCGGTCCACCAACTACACTCAAAAAAGCAAAGCCTGCAAATAAAAAGTCGAGCCCCAAATAGGACTTGAGCAGAGAAATTATTGCAGAGCAATGAAAGGTGTCAATGCCCATCACAAAAAGGCCACCGCAAGAGCGCCGGCCGGAGGAGGTAGCACAGGTTATCCCGCCGAGTCAAGGACAAGCGGCCTGTGGCCGTGCCTGCGGCATCCTTGACACGCCGTGCTGCCAGTGCTCTATGGAAAGCAAGGGCTTGTGAAGCAAGCCCAGTCAATCATGCTTGGCCTCGTCCATTTTGGGGCGATCCCAAAGCCCCTTCTTGATGTAGCAGTCGCGGACTTTGCCGTAGTTGATGCGCAGTAATTTGGTCATACCTGCAGTCATATAGACGTAATATTTTTTTCCTTCGGAACGCTTCTTGTCGAGGAACTGGTAAACAGGATCATCCTGCGGCTGGAGTTGAAGCAGGATCGTCATAATCACAAAGAGCGTTTTGCGAAGATAAGGAGATCCGCGCTTGCTGCTAGGCTTGCTGTCAGAAACCTTGTCGCCAGAATCATCCTTGATCGGATCTGTACCCGCAAAGCCGACCAGAGACTTTTGATGGGCGAAGCAGCGAATGTCTCCAATCTCAGCCATAAGCTGCGGCCCCATAGATTTGCCGACGCCGGTCATGCTCATAACTGTGGCATACTCCGGAAGCTGAGAGGCCAGCCGATCCATTTCGACGCGGTAGGTTTCCACCGTGCGGGAAACGGCATTGAGCTGAGAGACTGCTTCTTTCACCAGCAGCTTGCAGGTGTCGGACTTGGGAACCAGCGCAAACTTCTGTTTTGCATCTGTGTACAGTTCAACGGCCTTCTTCTCAGAAAAATTATAGCCGTGACGCTTGCACCACTTCTGGTAGCGCTCTACAAAGGCTTTCTGACTGAGCTTGGCAACACAGTCTACATGCCAGAAAGTATCGATGTAGTCCACCCACTTTTGGCTGCCATCCGGGCGTACAGGACTGTCAAAGTATTTGTCAGCACCCGGATAACTCTGCTCCAAAGTGCGATTAGATTGTTGTTGAAAGCCGTTTTGGTTTTGCTCGACAGTTGAAACTGCCGATGCATCGTTTTGAGATTATAGCGAATCGTGTCCATAGGAGTATACTGCGGCAGAATCTCCCAGTTGTCAAGAGCGAACCGCGCAATCTTCACAGCGTCGGCCTTATCCGTTTTCACCTTGCGCACGGTTACACCGTCCTGGTACTCCTTAATGGCAAGTGGGTTGATGGCTGAAACGAAGAAACCGGCCTGATGCATACTCATCGCAAACGATTCGTAATACCGCCCCGTATGCTCCATGACGATCCGCGCCTCACCATCCAGCTCGTTCAGTTTTCCAACCAGCGCGGCGAAACCGTCAGCGGTGTGTTGCACCTCAAACGGCTTTATGGCAACCTTCGTCTTGGACTGGAGCACAGCAACGGTGCTTCTGGCATTGGAAACATCAACTCCTACAGCGAACATAAAAAATCCTCCCATGTTGTTACTACAATGACAAACCGCCTTTACCCATTGCCGATTCTATCTGTTCGCTGACCCGAGCAACCGTTTCCGGCACTCTACCTGCACAAAACGAACGCTGTACAATGGAAGGCTGGCTGACGGACTTTGCTACAAACGCATAGCTCTTGGAGGCATACGTCAGGCCATTGCCCTCACATTGTACAACTTAGGCGACAAGATGTCCCTCGCCTGTGGCTGGCTGCCACGAACATGGGGCAAATATATAGTAACAGGGAGGTCATTCGAAATGAACTGCATCTGTCAAGGGAAAGTAGGCAAAAGAAAACAGGATAGTTAAGGAACGCCCAGTTCGGTTTTGTACTGAACTGGGCGTTTGTAATGTTTTTTGTTTTTTAATATTAAACATTATATCAGTCTTCTTAATTAGATTCACTTGAGGGTAATTGTTTTCAGCGCAATCGGCGGTGGCCGGCGGCAGCCGATGCGGTTCCAGCGGCAGCGGTATATCAAATGAGTTTTCGCGTCAATGGTAAAGGCTTTGCCGGCGCTGGCGCGCCCCATTGACTCAAAAATCCCTTTGATATCAATGGTTATCATGCAGACCTAAGAATAGGTCTGCTCAGGAAAACGCTTCTGTCTTAAGCCTGCCGTAAGCACCGCCGGTCTGCCGTTCAGCTCCGCAACAGCTGCTGTTTAATGCCACCGTATGCATTTTTGAGTAACTGCTGGGTAGCATTTAACGATAGGAAATATGGCAGAAAAAGCGTTTTCACTGTTCGTTAAATAATTGTCTCATTTTAATAGGAGTTAAAATGTTGCAAATTATTTAGATTTATATTAATATTGGAAGAAGAACGGTGAGCCTTGTTGAATTAGGTAAAATTTTCTTTTTGGGAGATAAAATTAAAATGAACTATCAAAGTGAGAATCCCGTAGTTGCGTATATGAAAAAATTTCTTGCCTCGGATTCCAAAAGAGTAATGGAGCATTGTTTTTTATCAATTAAAGATGAATCTGGAAACAGAATATTTAAACAAAGCTTAGAATCCCTTGATGATTCCTCTTTTGATTCATTTTTCCCATTAGTCTCAATTGTTATTTTAACGGCTAACAAAATTGAGTGTGATTCTTTAAACTATATTGTTTCAAAACAAAAAAATAGTATTGTTCAAAAAAGAAGACATTCCTTGCAACTTTTTGAAAATAGCTATATGTGTGCCCCAGATGCATATTTATTGAAAATAGAGTCGTTTTATATACTGCATTTAAACGCATATGAAACGGGTGCAAATACCCCTGGGGGAAGCACAGATTTGGTACGATTTGTTTCCAATCAAAACCTTCTTCAACCTGTTTGCATTGTTTCTTTTGGCATCTGTTATGGGCGCGACCCAAAAAAACAAAATATAGGAGATGTGATAATACCGAGAAAACTATATCCTTGGTCTATAGGTCAAAAAATCTCCGAAAAAAATTTTAAAATAAAACATGATGATTTCAATCTTTGGCTTGAGGAAAAGTTTGCAGAGACAGGAATATATTCGTTGCTGAGAGATTTTTGTAATGGAGAAGATGGAATTATCCGCCATGAGGCTTTTTTATTAGATGATGGTGAGTATGCTTTTTCAATTAACACTTCTTTAGGAAATCTGAGCACAGGGGAAGCTGTTGTCTCATCATCTAACGCAAAAAAATTGATTCGCGAAGCCGCCAGAAACGAAGAAGAACTAGGCGGAGAAATGGAGGGGTATGGACTAGCTAAAGAATGCATTTTTTATGCAAAGACTCCGTGCTTTATAATAAAATCAATCTGCGATTGGGGCGAGCTAAAAAATATTGACCAAGTGCTCGAACAGGAAGGAATAAAGTTCCCCCAAAATTTAAAAGATAAACTTCAAGCATATGCAGCCTTCTGCGCGGGAATTACATTAATTAGATTATTAAATCAGGAAAAGAATGTCTTGCTCACGCCAAAAATAGTAAAGTGGATGGGCGAAATGGGTAAGACACAGCGAATGGATATCTACAACTATGTTGACAAAGATTCAGTTATAAAGAAAATCAAACATTTTTATAGTACAGACGATGAAAATGCAGATCAAATTCTTGCAAAATTTATCCAGTCCGATATAATACAAGTTACTAAGAATTCAAAATATCACATCAATCCTCATTTATGGAGCGAATAAAATGGCTATTATTAATATTGACAAAGACAGTATTCCGCTTAAAGCATACTTAAGAGCAGATCCAAATTCTCAACATTTTAAATATACAGATAACACAGGCGAATTCGTGACCGATGACATGTTTTGGGGTACCCTGTCAAACGAGGGGCTTTATCTTGATTTTTCAAGAATTTCTGGCCGAAATATTCAGATTTCAAGTGGGATTTCGGAGACTAATGGAATCCAAACCTTACACGACCAGGAATGTGATAATTGGATTGACAATAATTTGATTAACGCGCAGAATTCAAAGATGTTTGTGATACAGGGTTATGCAGGCTGTGGAAAAACTACTTTTATCAACCATTTGATGAAGAAGTCAGAGACCCAAAAGAAAAAAAGTTACATTGATATTGGACAGGATTGGACATACCCTCAAGAGCCATACATGTTTTTTAATGAAGCATTGAACAAATTCGGTGACTTGCTTGATGAAGTTATGAGCAAAACATGGAGGGAAAGAAATGCAATTTGGAAGAATTTTTTTGAATTAGGATTGAATAGTGCTATAAAACAATTCGATTTAGAATTGCCAAACGCGATATCCTCTATAAAGAAAATAAAATCACACTCCTATTCAAGCCGGCTACGGATTAACATTCATGAATTCTTGAATGAAAGATATGGAAGTCCCCTTGTTGCATCTGAACAACCAACTCATAGTGTGTGGCATAATTGTGGCCAAACACAGACAATTGTCGCACTAATAATATTATTGAAATGTGCAGAATATACCACAAGAAAACAGCTTCTTTCGAACAACATCTCATGTACTTTGATATTTGATAATTTGGATGTAATAACTGATCCTGCTATTCCGGCCGAAAATGTTCTTCTGCTATGGGGGGTAATTTCTCGTTATGTTGAATTCAAAACTCAGTATGATAGGAAAGCAAGAAACAAATTGCCAGCTCTCTCTATTATTATTTCTGTTAGGAAAGTTTTATATTCGCATATTACTTCTCATTTGCCAGACTTAGAAATGATGCATCCTTACGACGCAAATGCTGTGTACGTGTGCGATATATCTAATCTATATTTTTCTCAAAATATCATGGCCCATAGAATTTCTTATTGGGAGCAGAGGTTGCATGATAAACAAACACTTGAAAAACTTCATCAGCTACAAGAATTAATAACTATACACAGCAATTCAAATAGCTCTGAAGACGAAAGCACAGAAGTAGTCAACGATGAGTACCTCCCCAAAGATACTATTAACTTAGATGCTTTTGTCAATCACAATTATCGAGCTTATACAAATGCTCTATGCTCTCTTTTTGAGGACTTGAGATATACTAAAATCATCATGCATGATTATGATACTCACACGATGGCATGGCAAAAAGTTTCCTCTTTGGTTTTTTTGCTATCAATTCTTTACAGAAAAGAAAGCGTATGGAATAGTATGGGGTTTGAATGTAAAGACTTTGATAATTTGGACTACCCCGCTACGTTAAATAGATTAATACTGAACTATCTGTTTACGGCAAAAAGAGGAAAGGTTTTATATCAATTTGCCAGTGGACGTTCTGATATCCCGACAAATAATAATGTAAGCCTGAATAAGATTATTGATTCATTTGAAAAAATACTATTTTTATCTATCAAGACAACCTTAAATGATGAAGAAATACAAGATTTATTAAAAAACGCTGGAAATAAAACAAAAGATTTGATTTTAGACCGTTTAGCTGATATGTGTGCACGAAAATCTATTGCATCTCCTACAGGCGCACATGGATATGATACAGACGATGATGAGCTATGGCGGCGCCCACTATACTTTACCGGGGGAGTAAAACTTAATCATACAGCATCTTCGCACTATGAACTTAAAGATTATTTCGAAAAATGTATAAATTCAGGTCAGGAAGAAAAAATCAGGTTTTCTATTACAGATGAAGGATATGTTCTGATAAATGATATTGTAATAAGCTTTGAGTTTTACTCAGCAAGATTTTGTGATGCTAATCGAGCAATCCCGCTCCATCAAGCATCAACAGAAGACCAACTTGACGCCATAATTCAGCCGGTATATAACGCTGTAAAAAAGTGCTGTAGACGTACAATCACCTTTATGGATCAATATACGAAACAGTATAATATGACTACTGATGAGTTTTTATGTCAAAGCTTTAATTCTAGGACCAATCCGCGATTTGACCATGGAAAGAAAACCGCAAAGAAGTTGTCAATTTCTTCTTTTCGTCCTCAATTACATGTTGTACGAACCATTTATTCTCACATAGGATATTTTAATAGCATTATGGAGAATATTTTATCTTCAGATTTGCCTGAAAGAGAAGAAATGTCTGAAGCTTTAGCGCACTGGATTAACGAATACTTAAAACTCTATGAGGAGTTCTTTAGAATTCGACTGGATGGAACCGTATGTAATTCTGATAATAATGTATTTAATAACCTGAAAAGAAAACATGGACAACAGCCAGCTAAAGAAATTCCAGAAAAAGTCGATAAACAAATTGCAAAATGCGGAGCTTGACATACAAAATTGAAACGATTTCGATAATTTCGTATTTCTTTATCGAAATGGGAGATGCTTACGCGCAATACTACATGGGAACGATCTATCGTGATGGCAGAATCGTGATCCCGGACGCAGAAAACGCAAAGGCGTGGTTGGAACAAGCTGCCAAGCAGAATCTTTCCTCCGCACAATATGCGCTTGCGGATCTGCTTCTCTCCAATGTCCTGACTGCACAGGATTGCGAGGTGGGATGGCGTTGGATGCGGGCGGCTGCCGAGAACGAAAACTGCGCTGCGCAGTATCGGATGGGCAAGAATGCACTGAGAACTGGGGACAAAGAATCCGCCGTTGACTGGTTCAGCCGCGCGGCGGAGCAGGGCAGTCAATATGCGCAGTATATGCTTGGCAAGTTGTATCTGCAAGACGTCCAGAGCGAAAAAGCCATAGAGTTATTCTCCATGGCTGCGTCACAGGGAAACACCTACGCGCAGTATTTTCTGGATCGGCAGGATCAGTTGCATCATCCCTCTGCGATGCTGGCGGCGACTCGACTGTTCCGTTCGCTATCAGGGATGCTCCAGGACAATGCACGGAAGCAGGTCGCGCCGGGAATGCACATCGATCAGAAACGGCGCCGGGAGCTCATGAGGAAGCGGCAGACCTTGGGCATCCGCGGTTCCATTCAGGATGAGACATACAACTACAGCCAGTCCATGTAACGAGTGGGTATATTATGCTGAGCAAAACAATGAAAAACCCTTGCAGGTGGCTTCTGTGCAAAAGGTAGAAATCCCGCAGAAGGCGGAGAAAACAGTAGCTATTCTCTGCCTTCTGTGGTATGTGTTTGGTTTGCCAAAGGAGGTGGTTGCATGGCAAAGAAACGAGCCAACGGAGACGGAAATATCCGCAAGCGGAAAGACGGCCGATGGGAAGGCCGCTATGTAGTCGGGCACGATCCCGATACCGGGAAGATGATCACGAAGAACGTCCTCGGCAAAACCCAGGCCGAGGTTAAGGAGAAGCTGCGAAAAGCCATAGATAACAGCAAGCAGCTCGACTTCACCAAAGAGGGTAAGTATACAGTCGGGCAGTGGATGGATGAGTGGTTCGAGGCATACGCAAAGGTAAAGGTGCGGCCCTCCTCCCATCAGACATATAAGGGGTACATCGAAAACCACATTAAGCCTAACATCGGAGATATTCCAATTGAGAAGCTGACCTCTCTTCGCCTCCAGAAGTTCTACAGAAAGCTGCTGACCGAGGGACGGGTGCCGAGGATTGAGTCGGAGAACCAGCCCAAGGGCTTGTCTGCCAAGACGGTGAGGAATATCAATCAGGTGATCTCCTCGGCCATGGACATGGCGGTGAAGCACAAGCTGATCCTGTCCAATCCCACGGACGGTTGCGAACTTCCAAAGGTGGAGCACAAGGAGATGCACACGATCCACGCCGAGCAGCTCGGCGCCTTCCTACGGGAAGCAAAGGAGAGCGGCGTGTATGAACTCTACTACCTCGACCTCGCCACCGGCCTGCGCCGGGGAGAGCTCCTCGGTCTCAAGTGGGAGGATGTTGATCTTGCCCATGGGGTGATCCATGTGAGGCGGCAGGTCTACAGGATCGACGGAGAAGTGAAAGAGGTTCCACTCAAGACGAAGAACGCCTACCGCAATATCTCGATCTCAAAGGATGCTGTGGAGATGCTGAAGGAAATGGAAAAACACAGGACTTGTGAGTATGTGTTCCCGTCCCCCAACAGGGGACCGATCTCGCCGGACAGCGTAATGAATATGCTGCACCGGGTGCTGGATCGAGCGGGCCTGCCCTCCATCCGCTTCCATGATCTGCGGCACACCTTCGCCACGCTGGCGCTGCAAAACGGCGTGGACATCAAGACCGTCTCCGGTATGCTGGGGCACTTCTCCGCCGGCTTCACTCTGGACACTTACGCCCATGTCACCACAGCCGCGCAGAAGGAAGCGGCGAACACGATGGGCAGCATATTGAGCAAATAATTACAAAAAAACAGGGAGAATTGTACCATTCTCCCTGAATGTAAAAAACTCAATCAGTCCGGCTATACTCGTTAAAAGTAAATAAAGGGTTTGCTCTCCTAAGATCTTCAACACACAAATGCAGATACTCCGTGTCAAAAGAAAAATCTGGAGATTCGGAGATTATCTTAAACAGTTCTGAACCACATGTTGTTAGTTGTGGCGCAGTTTGCTGGAATAGAACGGTCTCATCGGAACAAGATTCAATCACGCACAGCATTTTTTTGTTTTCAAACTGTAATTTATCATCTTTAGCAAAATAAAATGCCAAATCATGATCTAAGGTTAATAGTCCAGCTTCAACTAAAGGAATAACACTATTCGAATATGAAAGGCCCTCAGAAACCATGAATTCATGGCATTCTGCATGTCCTTCTTTTTCGTCTAAAAATCCCATGTCATAGACAAAGTTTGTAATCCCGCTGGTTAATACAAATTTACATAGTTTTTCAAAAGCTCGTGCTTCATCAGGTGTTAAATTGCGAATCAAATCAAGGGTTCTCAAGGAGCATGTTTTAGGCTGCGTTATTTCACCGGCTAGAACCTTCCCCCATAACTGATGAAGCTCTTCATTAGTTATGTTTCCAACTGAATCAAAAAAACGCATAAACCAGTCAAAATCCATTTGACTGTGGTCATTATTTGGTTGCTGATTCAATAGTGTTTTATCTGCAAGTTTAGCAACCTTAAAAAAGTTGTTATATTTGTATAGTTCGGTATATGATATTTTCCCCTCTGCTACAAGTGTATCAATAACCTCCTTAAACTTGCCTGCTTTAATTTTTTCAAGCTCTGCCTTTTCAGTATTTCCCCGCATAAAAACTGCTGATATAAGTCCAGCAGCTAATCCCTGCATAGTAGAAGAAAGAAGCATCATTCCACCTGTCACTAAACTTTGGTCCATAATTCATCTCTACCCCCTTTCTGGTATAGCACTAAGCATATAAGAACCTAGTCAAATAAAATGTGGGTATTTAAATCTCAAAACCCATCTCTCTTAATTCTTCCACACTATAATTGTTTACAAGATCATCTATATCAACGATATCCTCCTCTGAAAAGGGATTCGTTAAAAAATCTCGTAATCCTTTTAAATCTTCAATTGATTCAGAATTATCGATTACAGTTTCAAAAATTTCAGTTAAATTAAGATCTTTACCTTGTTCCATGCTGATCCTCCATGCAAATAGATATGAGCTTCTATTATTACATTTTAATACTATCAAGGAATTGCAAATAAGTCAAGACGCAGTATGCAATCTTAAAAAATCAGAGATTTATTACATCCAGCACCGACACTTTTTAGAAAAGATATTATATTCTTGAGCGAAATTATGAAGAGCAGTAGCAAAAAATACTGCTCTTCTTGTAATTGCTTAGTTTATGTACAACGTATCCTCTACGCCATCATTTTTCATTGATTCCACGTCGAGCTTCCCGTTCTTATTTACGGGCAGTTGTTCTCGAATCCTATAGTAATGCGGTACTGAATCCGGTGACAAAGCCTGTTTACACCGTTCATATGTTTTTAAGATAAAATCATTCAGATCCTCAATACTGTCTTGCTGAACAACGATGTGCGCGACAAGTACATGTTTACCGGCAAGTTTAACATCGACAACTTTTGATGCGACCACATCAATGCTTTCGTTGATGATATCCTCAGAATCGAACAGAAATATCCTTTTCCCATCTTCGTTGACAAACGAATCAACCATACGACCAAGAATAAATATCTCGCCATCCTCGTCAACGAAACCAATGTCTCCTGTGCATCCCCATTCCACACCGCGCTCATCAGTTTTGAAAAATGCTTCAGTCGCTTCTGGATTGTTGTAGTATCCTTTCATGCGTGCAGGGGACGATACGCGAATCTCTCCACGTTGGCGGTATTTAAGCTCTTTATCAGTATCTGTGTCAAACGCTGAAATCATAACGCCCTTCATTGGATATCCTGTTCCGCCAGGCTTTGAAACGTAACCGGGTGCAGCTGTTGACGTGGCAATCGTGCTGCCAAACTCGCACATCCCATAACCCTTGATCATTTCCCGAGTACAGCCATGTTGCTTCAAAAATAAACCTATTCTGTCTTCATCCTTTTTCAAATACTTTTCACCACCGCTTGCGGGATACCGCAAATCGCTCATATCCGCGTTTTCCATGATCTTTGATGACACAAGATACATCCACAGACTGGTTGAGTGGAGATTCATGTTCGGCTTATATCGAGCCATATTCTCCGCGAAGATTTCTTTGCTATATCGCGGCTCCATAATGACAGTAACGCCTTTGATCATCGGCATAATTACCGATAAAATGATTCCAGTCGAAAACCATATAGGAATCATTTGCAATGTTGTCTCACCACGAAGTGTCGGGAAAGCCTTTGTCTGGTAATAAGAAACTGTCGCGTTTATGCCGTCATTTGTCAAAAGAATGCCCTTTGATGCACCGGTTGTTCCGGACGAGTAGACCATGATTACAGGTCTGTTTTTCTCATAAGGGACTTCATAACTATCAGTTACCTTTTCCCCTGCGGAGAGAAAATCATCCCATATCAGCAGTGAATGACCAGCGTGAATATTCATGTGATTTTCAACGTTATCTTTTCTGGACTGTAAGCTCTCTCGTAGCGCTACAGGCATGGATGCCGCCTGTGGGATAATGACCGCGTTTTTGATGCCTGCTCTTGGAATAACGTCTTTTACATAAGGAAACAGTGCATCAAGAATAAAAAGCCAATCTTCACCAGTTTCCTTGATCCGATCTGCCATTTGATCAATTGTAAACAAAGGACTGACAAAGTTGGCAACGGCCCCAATCCGACTACATGCGAACAATATGTATATCACTTCGGGAACTCCAGCCGTACACAAGTTTACAATATCCCCAGCCTTGATTCCGATTCCTTTCAATGCCTTGGCACATTTATCCACGTTTTCAAATACTGCGCTATAAGGAATTTTGTTGCCAAAATAGAGAATTGCCGGATCAGACAGAAAGTCCTTGTTGTTTCGATATAGATTCTCATAAATGGTGCAGTTTACCGCACTAATTATGTCAGTGTCGTTTACATAGTATTTCATCCATGGTTTATCAATGGACGGGTATCCGGTCAATGCTCTGCCACTCATGTTGAATTCTCCCCAATTTTTAATTTAATAGACATTAAATAGCCTATACAGTGCATATAATAATAGCATAATCGCCTATATACTTCAAGTATATTTTAACTGTGTAGGTGATATATGTGCTGGACTATTACAAAATCGGTCAGAGAATACGCAAGAGCAGGAAAGCTCAAGGGCTCTCTCAGGAACAGCTTGCCGAAATGGTTGGAATCTCTCTTCCGCACATGAGTCACATCGAAACAGCCAACACAAAGCTGAGTTTGCCTGTGTTTGCGGACATTGCTGCGGTTTTAGGTGTAAGTGCGGATGAACTTCTGAGCGATGAGCCAGAGGTTCGGCGAAAAGAGGCGGAGTCAGATATTTTGAATGTTCTCAACGCCTGCGATCCGCAACAAGCCAAAGCGATTGCCAAAATAATTCGTGATATTAAATCTGCCATAGACGAATACCTATAAAAAACGCCACCTGCAGTCCCCATGCAGGTGGCATGTGCAAATTTTACGGTGCAAAACAAAGAAGGAATAACAGTTTCGAGGATAAGAAGCCAAAAATCAATAGCTCATTTCATCCAGACCTTTCCGCCCGTTTCCGCGTTTGGGTCGGGGTTTGGGTCAGGCAGGTTGACCCAAACCCCGACCCAAACCGTTTTGCGGCAAAACCGCGAAAAAGTGACCGGAATCAACGATTCCGGTCACTTTAGTGGTTGCGGGGGAAGGATTCGAACCAACGACCTCCGGGTTATGAGCCCGACGAGCTACCAGCTGCTCTACCCCGCGATATTCATCTTTGCTCTCTTTAGCTTAGATATAATACCACGGCGGGAAGCATATGTCAATACCTATCAGATACTTTCTTCGGAAATTTTTTCCTGCGCGCTGTCCACATGTTCGGCCTCGTAGTCGAGCACCTGACGAAACTGCGTCTCGTAAAGCTCCCGGTAAACGCCGCCGCGCGCCAGCAGCTCGTCGTGGGTCCCCTGCTCGGCGATCACGCCGTCTTTTACGACGAGGATGCTGTCTGCCTTGAGAATTGTGGAAAGTCTGTGGGCAATGACGATATTGGTTCTCCCTTTCATGATGCTCTCCAGTGCGTCCTGGATGGCGTTTTCGGAGATGGAGTCCAGCGCGGAGGTAGCCTCATCCAGGATCAGGATGCGCGGGTCTTTGAGCACCACGCGAGCGATCGAAAGGCGCTGCTTCTCACCGCCCGAGAGCTTGAGCCCGCGGTTTCCCACCTCGGTTTCATAGCCTTCGGGCTGGTTTATGATGAAGTCGTGGATATTGGCGATGCGGCAGGCGGTCTCCAGTTCCTCCTGTGTCGCGTCCTCCTTGGCATACAACAGATTGTCGCGGATGGTGCCGTTGAAGAGATAGCTCTCCTGCGTGACAACGCCGATGTTCGAGCGCAGGAAGCTCAAATCATAGCTTTTGACATTGATGTCGTTGATGCTCACCTCACCGCCGGTCACGTCATACAGACGCGGAATGAGATTGACCAGTGTGGATTTGCCCGAGCCCGAGGGGCCAACAATGGCATACATCTTTCCTGTGGGAATGTGGAAGCTGATATCCCTAAGCAGCGGCTTTTCCGGGATATAGGAAAACTGAACATGCTCAAAGCGGATTTCGCAGCTTTCGTCCATGGAGGCTCTGCGCCCGTGGGGCGGCGAGACGATGGCGATCTCCCGGTCAAAGTAATCAAAGATACGGGTAAAGAGAGCAAGCGATCGGGTAAAGTCCACCTGGATATTCAAAAGCGATTCCACCGGACGGTACAGGCGGTTGATGAGAGCGACAGAGGCTGTGATCGTACCGACCGTGAGGGCGGGATCGGCGCGGGAGATGATGAGCCAGCCGCCCGCAAAGTAGATCAGCAGCGGGCCGACCTGGGTGAACATGCCCATCACCACGCGAAACCACTTGCCGCTGCGCTGCTCTTTAAGGGCAAGGCGCGTGACCTCCTCGTTGACGGCAACGAAGCGCTCGTACTCCCGCCGCTCACGGGTGAAGAGCTTGACCAGCAGCGAGCCGGAGACGGAAAGTGTCTCATTGATGAGCTGGTTCATCTCGTCGCTCTTGGCCTGACTTTCATTGAGAAGCTGGAAGCGCGTGCGGCCCACGCTGCGGGTCGGGAGGATCAGCAGCGGGATCACGAAAATGCCCACGATGGCAAGCTGCCAGCTCATGGAAAAGAGCGCGACCAGGGTCGTGACCACCGTGGCAATATTGCTCACGATGCTGGAAAGCGTGCCGGAAATGACGGAGCTTACGCCGCTGATATCGGTATTCATGCGGGTGATGATGTCGCCCTGCTTCTCGGTGGAGAAGAAGGAGTGGGGCATGTGCTGGAGATGGTCGTACATCTGGTTTTTCATGTCGAAAATGATGCGCTGGGAGATCCAGGCGTTGATATAGCTTTCCAGCACACTGATGACCTGTGACACCGCCAGGGTCACAAAGGCCATGAGAAGCAGCTGAATCAGCAGCTTCATATCCTTCCCCACCAGGGCTTCGTCCACCACGCGTCCGGTGATGATCGAAGGCAGAAGGCCGACGCTTGCCGACAGCACGATGGCGGCAAGCACCAGCAGAAGCTGCAGCCAGTACGGCCGGAGATAAGACAGGATGCGCAGCAGAAGCTCCTTTGTGACTTTCGGCGCGCTCTGCTTTTCCTCCTCGGACAGGAACTTGATCGGTCCGCGCGGACCGGGTGCGCCTGCCATACGATACACCTCGCTTTGAAAGTTTATCTCTATATTCGGTAAATATGATTTATTATAACATATATGGAATAAAAAGTGTACAATTATTCACAGGAAAATGCGTTGAGACTCCACAAAATTCACCTGAACATTTCAGTTATGCTTTACAAATTGGTGAAAATGCAGTATCATAAATCTGTATGTGGAGCGTATTCCACGGCATTCTATAGATAATGGAGATGACTGTATGGAGAGACACTACAAAACCATGGACGGCAATAACGCGGCCGCCCATGTATCGTATGCGTTTACCGAAGTCGCGGCGATTTACCCCAT
>Ga0247608_10000983_pt1 | contig 42274 bp, 39 predicted proteins | sample 176DNAGHGlowgp2_FD_193490 | JGI IMG/M metagenome (GOLD analysis project Ga0247608, IMG submission 193490) | Sheep rumen microbial communities from Palmerston North, Manawatu-Wanganui, New Zealand - 1766 DNA GHGlow gp2 | ecosystem: Host-associated > Mammals > Digestive system > Stomach > Rumen ...
CCTTCCAGCTCGTATTTCTGTACGAGAATCTCCTGCAAAGATTTCAGATTCTCAAAAACTTCTGTTGTTACCATTATGGTTCCTCAATAAAAAATATCTAGTTATATTATAACAATTTTTGTTAAGTTTCAATATAATCACGCAGACCATTAGCACGGCGTGGGTGACGTAGACGACGCAAAGCCTTTGCTTCAATCTGACGGATACGTTCACGAGTTACGTCAAAGTAAAGACCAACCTCTTCGAGGGTAAGTGAATAACCGTCTTCCAGGCCAAAGCGCATCTTAAGAACCTCCTGCTCACGTGGTGGCAGAGTGTTCAAAACTGTGCGCAGCTGCTCCTGAAGTAAAGTAAAGGCAGTCTGTGTTGCTGGATTCTCTACTTCCTTATCTTCGATGAAGTCTCCAAGGATTGAATCTTCTTCTTCTCCAATTGGAGTTTCAAGAGAAATAGGCTCGCGGGCAACGTTTTTAACCTGCTTTACACGGGCTAATGGCCAGCCAAGCTGCTGTGCAATCTCGTCATCGGTTGGTTCGCGGCCAAGCTTCTGCATAAGCTGACGGCTTTCGCGTACAACCTTGTTAATCTGCTCAATCATATGAACAGGAACGCGGATTGTACGTGCCTGGTCAGAGATAGAACGTGTAATTGCCTGACGGATCCACCAGGTTGCGTATGTAGAAAACTTAAAGCCCTTGCGGTATTCAAACTTTTCTACGGCTTTAATTAAACCAATGTTTCCTTCCTGAACAAGGTCAAAGAAGTGAAGACCACGGTTTGTATATTTTTTAGCAATAGAAACTACAAGACGAAGGTTTGCGTTGATAAGGCGGTTCTTTGCCTTTTCCATCATCAGGCGGCCGTATTCAATGTCTTTAGCCATTTTTAGAATCTGCTCAACGTCGTTTTCGAACTCGTATTCGAGGCGATGAAGCTTACGCTCGATTTTCTGAATCTGAGTGTAAATCTCGCGGATTTCGTCGGCACTCATATTGAGTTCCTGCTCAAGCTTTGCGGCCTGTGAGCGGATGGAAATTTTACGTCCAAGACTTCGAAGCTCTGAAGGGTTTGAAATACGAAGTTCCTTCATCTTCTTTTCCTGCTTCTGATGATATTCTTCAATCTTGATTGTAGCTTCACGATATTTCTGAGTGAACTTTTCAAGCTCTTCTGTCTGAATATCTACTTTCTGAAGTTCAGGTATGATTTTTTTGCGGAGTTCAACAAGCTGCGTGTTATCAAAAATTGCAGAGGACTGATCTGCTTCAAAAAGCTGCTTTTTGAGAGCCATGTACTGCTTCATTTCAGGAAGAACAGGCTTAATATGTTCGCCGTAGAAGCTCTTGAGGCGGCGTTTGTCTGCCATTTCCTCATTGATTTCCTTACGGGTTTTGCCAGGTTCGTGAATATCAATTCTTGTAAAGGCTTTCTGTGCAATGGCAAAAAATTCCGGAATCATAATACCAGAATTCTTTATTACATCTTTAATGATATTATTGCCCTGCTCCATTGTCTTAGAAAGCTCAACTTCCTGCTCTGCAGTAAGAAGGTTTTCTTTACCAATTTCACGGAGATAAAGACGGATAGGATCGTCTACACTTGAGTCCTTGTCGGAATTTACGAGACGGTTTTTAGATGCTGCAAGCTTTTTCTCTGCCTGTTCAATTTCGGCAGTTTCGTCGTCGCCGCCAACTTCATCATCCTCATCATCGAGCATGATTCCGTCGTCTTCATCATCGTCTACCAGTTCATCTTCCGGAACATCGTCTGCTCCAATGATGTCTGTTTCGACAGGCTCACGGTTTATGTCTTTTAACTGTTTAAGGACAGGCTCCATTAATTCATCTGAATTAACAAATTCCTGTCCAAGATATTCAATTACATCATCCCATGTAATGAACCGTTTTGATTTTGCAAACTCAACCAGTTTAGCTATTGCAGGGTTGCTCATTACAAGAGCTTCACTGCTTTTTTCGTCCATAGAAGTATTCACTACTTTTTCCCTAAGCTTTGCACTTGCTTATCAAGTTCCAGTTTTTCGGCTAGAAGCGCATTTAATTGATTTTGATCTTCTTGAGTAACTACAGTATATTCTCGGATTCTTTGTAATAATTTATTTCGCTGGGCATCAAGTTTATTTCTTTTAATTAAATTTACCGTGTCCTGAACTATGACACTTACTTTTTCACTCTGATAGACTCCAGACGAAATTGATCCAGTAATCAGCTGAACCAGCTTTTCATCATCACAACGACCAAGGATATCCCTTATAGTAAAGATTTTCTCAACAAAGCATTCTTCCAGTACCTTGTACAACTTTCTGGCTGCCGGATTTGTAAAATCTTGTTCGGTGAGCTTAGTGCGAAGAACCTCGAATTGGTTCAAGTCGGCGGTAACAGCAATTAACCCTCTCAATTCAGCATCGAGCTTAACTTGTGTTCCTTCTTCTGTTTGATTATTATTTTGCCGGATATTCGCGCGTTCGCGGGCCTGACTACGATTATTAAAATCCCTTTTTACAGCCTCCGGTTTGAGATTAAATGCCTGACATAACTGTTCGAGGCATGATTCTTTTTGAATATCAGACTGAAGTGAGTCTACATACTGGAAATATTCCAGAGCAGCCTTTGTTTTACCCTCAGGTGTGTCCACAGGGTATTTTTCACCTAGTCTAAATAACAAATAATCACTATCTAATATAGCATTTTTAACCTGTGCCGTCAAGTTTTCAGCACCAAATTTAAGCATAATTTCTGCAGGGTCTTTTCCACCCTTCAACCTGATGATTTTTACAGTAAGATCGTGCTCGCGGCAAAGCTTTATAGCCTTCCAGGTAGCATTCTCACCCGCACCATCCGAGTCAAAGGAAAGATATACAGTTCCACCGGCAACAAAACCCGAAATCATTTTAATATGCTCTTCGGTAAGGGCTGTTCCAAGGGTTGCAACAGCGTAATCAAGCCCGCACTGATGGTAGGCAATTACATCCATATTTCCTTCGCAGAAGATTATGGACTTTTTTTCGCGGATAGAGTTCTTTGCAAAGCTGAAGCCAAATAAAGTTTCACGCTTTTTAAACTGAGGAAGATCGCCCGAGTTCAAATACTTTCTCTGAGACTCATCTGCCGGAGGAATTACACGGCCGCCAAAGGCAACAACCTGGCCCCTGCGGTTAAAAATCGGAAACATGAGGCGGTCTGAGAAAAAGGAATAATCAGGATATTTCTGGCTGAAAAGGCCGGATTTTGCCAGAAATTCCGGACTGAAGTTTTTACCAAGAAGGAATTTATGCAGCCATTTACGGTCTGCAGGTGCATAGCCCAGACGGAATTTCTCCAGAGTTTCCTTTGTCAGGCCTCGTTTTGTAACATATTCAAGAGCCTTCTGCCCCTGTGGAGTTTCCATGAGAAAATAATGAAACATTGAAGCTGTTCTTTCATAAAGTTCTATATACTGTTCGGCTTCGTTATTTTTCTGGCGGTTTGGGTCCGGCTTATATCCATCCTGATATTTTATTGGAATACCTGCTTTTTTTGCCAGAGCCTCAAGTGTATCCGGATAGGAAAGCTTTTCCATTTCCATTATAAAATTGACTACATTTCCGCCTTTGTGACAGCCAAAGCAATGGTAAAACTTTTTATCTGCGTCTACATGAAAGGAAGCAGTTTTTTCTCCATGAAAAGGACAGCAACCCCACCAGTCATTTGCCCCGCGGCGTTCAAGCTTGGTATATTCGCCCACGGTTGCAACGATGTCGGTCGTATTGAGGATTGCGTCTATTGTTTCGTTGGAAATAAAACCGCCAGCCATATAAGTACTGTCTTCTCCCCTGCCTTACTTTCCGCTTTTTTTTGTATAGAGACTGTGGCTTTCAATATGTTCTTCAAAGTTTGTAGTAAAGACATGCCGGCCGGCTCCAGGATCTACAACCTGGAAGAAGTAATAATTTGTTTTTGGAGTATCAGCAGAAGCACGAAGCGCAACTAAGCCGGGATTAGAAATTGGTCCCGGAGGAAGTCCTGCCCATTTATATGTATTATAGGGATTATCAATTTTTGTATCTTCGATAAGGATTCTGTCCGGATGAGGACGACCTTCAATTTCTGTGAGGATATATTCAACAGTAGCACAGGAATAAAGCCCGATATTGCGGCGAAGACGATTTTTGAAAACACTTGCAATAAGCGGGGCTTCATCTTCTACACGGTATTCACGTTCAACGATTGAAGCAAGAGTTACTGTCTGAAAAAGGTCTGCACTATTCATTTGCGCCAGAGCCGGTATCTCTTTAATTTTTGCAAAAAAATTATCAACCATAAGCTGAGCTACAGTCTGGGCCTCCATACCGGCAGTAAGGAAATAAGTATCCGGAAAAAGAAAACCTTCTGCACTTTCGCCCGGAATATTATTTTTTGCAGCAAAGTCAGGGCTTTTACAAACCTTTATAAAATCAGCTGCATTACAAATACGATTTTCTTCAAGCTCTGTGGCAATTTTTGAAATTGTAAGGCCTTCCGGTAAAGAAACCTTTATATATTCCTGCTGGCCGGAAGAAAGCAGCTCTTGAATTTCTGCTATATTCATAGCAGGACTCACATAATAAATTCCGCTTCTTAAAACAAAGGCAGACTGGCCAGCTTCCTTTCCATAAAGAAAGCTTTTAAGCTGAGGATAACGGGCTGCATAATAAAATATCTTTTCATTTCTGATAAGCTGATTTTCTGCAAGAAGACTTGCCGCCCCATTTACAGACATTCCGCTTGGAATTTCAATTCTTACTTTTGTACCATCATCTTCTGCAGAAACCGGGGAAGCCATATTTTTTACAAGGCCAAATACAGCAAGGGCTCCACCTGCTATCAAAAGTAAAAAAATCAAAAGAATAATCAGTAATTTTTTCATGAGTAAAATCTTTTAACCTCTTCCAGTGAAAGACAATTGTAGATGGAATCTTCGAGTGTTTTATAAAAAATTTCAAGCCCTTCTGGAAGCTCTTCCTGTTTAGTACGCAGAAATTTTGCGAGAAGAAAAAGTTCCTTTTTGGAAAAGTTATATTCCAAAATGCTTATATCTTCATTATCAACTATCATAAAATAATCTCTTGCGATTCCTTTGCCAGATAAATCTCAATATCAGAATGATTTATATACTGGGCATACCATCTTGCTGCCTCAAGAATTGAGTTAAGCTTTTTGTCATCATAAACAGGTTCGTGATGGAAAAGATATACTTTTTTTATATTCCAGTAAACGGCAAAATCAATTGCATAACAGAAGGAAGAATGTCCCCAGTTTTCTTTACGGTAAACCTCTTCAACAGTATATTGAGAATCAATTACCAGAATATCAGCATTCCGGAAAACCCCTTCACCGGCAAAGTCTCCGATATAATCTGTGGTTTTTAATTCTACATCTGTGGCATAAACAAACTTCTTTCCTTCATATTCAAAAGAAAAGGCATATGAATCGCCGGGGTGCCGCATTTTATGAGAATTGATTTTCATGTCATCAAGCATAAATTCTTCATCTTCATAAATGCGGTTGAAGTTTATATTTTTTGCTATTGTTTTTCCTACAGAAGGAGGACTATAAGGCTCTGCTACCTGATCCCAGAAATATTTTTCTGCATCATCATAATGTGAATATACTTCAAAACGGCAGTTAGGATTATAGGCATGATCAAAAAATGGAAAGCCCTGAATATGATCCCAGTGAAAATGTGAAAAGAAAAGATAGTATTTATCCGGACAGGCACGGGCTTTACCGAGCGCACGGATTCCAGTTCCGGCATCAAGAATTACATGTGTATTATTATTTACGAGTTCAACGCAGGCTGTATTACCACCTGCAGTGCCAAAAATCCATGAAGGGAGTGATGAAACAAACTTTGCTCTGGTTTCCGCATTCTGTAAATCTTCCGGCTTTGCACGCTGAATTGCTGCCATGATTTTTGACTGAACCTGCTGCGGTGATATTGGTGTAGGAACAGATCCCCTTACACCCCAGAAATGGATATTCACTTTTCCCCCTCTTACCATTTTGTAAATATTATTTAATTTTACTCCATAAAGGGATTTTTTGTCAAAGATTATAGGGCTAAAAAAAGAAAAAAAATGGGGTTAAATAAAAAAAGTCCTCCACTTGGAGAACTCAATAAGAAACTGGGGAGTAGAGGACTCGAACCTCTGGAGACGTTAGTCGAGGGATTTACAGTCCCTTGCAATTGCCGCTATGCGAACTCCCCATTTAAAGCTGCTTGTAGGATTTGGACCCACGACCCCGAGATTACAAATCACGTGCTCTACCAGCTGAGCTAAAGCAGCATATTAAGGTGTTCAACGTTGTGCGTCGAACGTGAGTCTTATATTATAGATTTATGACATTTTAGTCAATATCATTCCTTACTATTTTTTAAAATTTCTTTAAAAAACGGAAGATATTTTTTCTGAATTACAGTTTTCCACAGGTATTCATGGTGTACGCTGTAGGCACCACTCTTTACCATACGGGCAATCTGGCTTGGACGCAGGGTTTTGAGCATTATAATTTCAGAAAGCTTTGCAATAAGCACTCCTGCAGTATTGCTGTCATAAAGGAAGCCTGTACGTCCATCATCAATTTTATTGAGACCGCCGGTTCTGTGAGCAATTGGAACTGTACCGTAAACCTGAGCAATAAAGTCTTCGAGTCCGCATGGTTCAAAATAGCTTGGAAGAACAATAAAGTCTGCTACGGCTGTGGCAAGTCGAACTACTGTCTGATTATAACCGTTCATAAAGCAAACCCGTCCAGGATATTTTTCGCAGAGACGTACAATATCAATTTCAAGGCGAGGTTCTCCCTGCCCTGCAAAAATAAAACGGGCATCCGGGTAGTTTTCGAGGATTGCAGGAACTGCGGCTGTAAGGACAGCGAGTCCCTTCTGAGTTGTTATGCGGCCATGGTAGGCAAAAAATATTTCTTTTGTATACTCGCTTGAGCATTCAAGCTTGCCGTATTTTTTGATTCCTTCAGCCTTAAAGTTATCTGTATTTACAATGTTCTGAATAAAGAACTTGCGGCACTTGAGTTTTCCTTCAAGATCATTTTTCTCAGGTTCAAACTCAAAAGGAAGCTTTGAAGCATCTTTTGATGTAGGATTATAGCGGTCAAAATCAAAACCGTTTGTAATCCCTTTTATTTCTATATGGCGGGCTGCAAAAATCGGAGCAAGACCTTCTGTTGCTTCTGCATTTGCAGGATCTGTAAGCTCGCGGGCATAATCTTCTGAAACTGTTGTAAGGTATGCGCCGGAATTAGCAGCAATCAGGAATGGCTCTACGGCTCTACCATTCATAGATTTTTCCAGAACCGGGGTTGAAAGACCTGTATACCAGGCAGCCTCACCAATACTTGTAAAGCTGTGGTGATAGAAAGGTCCCGCATTATGGATTGTAACTACAGAGTTAGTTTTCTTGAAGTTTTTAGAGTTTGCAATAAAGGCCGGCAGCATTGCAGTTGATGCATCCTGACAGTGAAGGATTTCCGGAATATCAGAACGTGGAATTAAAGAACCATAAGCGCAGACTGCCTTCTGGAAAAGTACATCAAGGAAAAGTCCGTCCAGATGACCACAGCCTTTTTTATGATTAGGATTCTGTTTTTCTTCGTTTTCTGTGTAAGTATAGATTGCTTCTTTTTCTGCAAAAAGCGGATGATTTATAAGCACAACATCAAAATTTGAAGTACTTTTTGCGGTTGTATAGGTGATTTTTTCTTTTCTGCCACAAAGCTCTACTTCTGCAGCAGTTTCTACTGTATTGAATTCAAAAAGTGAATCCAAACAGGTACATTTATACACCGGAATAAAAAGAGTGACTTTGTGTTTTAAGTCTGAAAATTCCTTACAAAGGGAAAAAGATACATTCTTGACACCGCCGGCTTCTGCAATTCCGGCACATTCCATGCTGACAATCCAAATCTTCATAATTAAATATTATCCCCCGAAAAAGCGGTTAAGTCTAGTTTTTTAAGATTTGAGAAAAACGTCCGGCCTTAATTTTTCTGCACCGTTCAGGTAGACATTGTGACGCTGAGTGCCGGCATCAACATAAGCAGTAAGCAGAGCGCGCACCACAAGAGGCATGCCGCCCTCAATTTTTGCTTCCTGGGAGCAGAAAAGTGGCACTGCACTTACATCAAGCCCCGGATTTCCCTTGCGCAGGGCCGTTGCCGGATTCAAAACTGTAATATCATCAGTTATTGTAAACTGAAGGGAAACTATATCTTCGGCTTTTATATTGTTGCGCGAAAAAAGTTCGCGGCACATAAGGCATACATTTTCTGTAATACTTTCTGCAGTATTTTCTACACAAACTGCACCTCGGAAGGCTGCAAGTCTATTATTCTGGCTCATTTATAACACCTCCGGCATTTCTGCCTCTTCCTGCTCTGCCGGTATTGCTTCTGTTCCATATTTTGATGATGGATTCAATTCATCCGGCTGCATATTTGAAATCTTTTTATACATGTTGTAATCGGGTAGTTTTGAAGATGTAATTGCAAAAACAGAAACATCAATCTCCGGAAAATCTTTATAAATCTGAATACCGCGGAGAATTTCTTCGCGTTTCAGGGATTCTGGTCTGAAGGAAGGATTTCCCTCTGCCCGGCTTAAAATATAATTTGCGGCTTTTTGTGCAAGAGTTGAACCAGCCCCCTCAAGATATTCTGTAAGGTCTTTATCATCAGTTACCTTATTCTGTTGCATAAGTTCTACTACAGCTTCGGGAGAAAGGGTAAGCAAAATATCAAAAGTAAAGGAATAATCAAAAAGCCCCTGGGCTCCATAAATCGAAGCATAGGCTTCGCCGGAAGGAAGTGTGCCATTCACAGTTTTCTGCAGGCTTACCGGCTTAATCTGAAAGATTTTAAGGGTAGCATTTGTTGGAAGGAGAAACTGCCAGTGCCAGGCAAACACTCCGTTTAAAACAGGCTTGCTGTCTACTCCGCTGGTTTTGGAAACGACAACCCCCATTGTGTCAGGCTTAACGCGAAACTGAGTCCAGCCTATATAAAAAACAGCACCTGTAAATACAGCGAGAATGAAAAGGCATGCTAGAAATTTCTTCATATTCCGTTTAGTATATCAATATCACATGAAAAATAAAATAGGTTTCAAATATTCAAAAAAACTCTTCTCAAATACGCTAACCTATAACGTTTCCATTACTCTGAATCTTGCAATAACTGTTTTCTGTATAATTCTTATAACTCTTTATATTATTGGTAATTATCAGAATTTTCAGGATGAAAACCAGCAGTGGCTTCTTACATTACTTTCCTATGCTGCTATTTTCAACAGTCTTTTTTCCATCGTGCTTGCAGTTGAAACAGCAATCAAAATTTTTACCGAAAAACAGAAAATCAAAAACCTTATAAATCTGATTGGACTGATTGCCTCTGCCGTATTCTGCATTTTCTGCACGGGTACATCCAATATAATCAGCTATATTTCAGGAGGAATAAAATGAGTGATAAAAAAATCAAGCTTCCTCCCCTTTTAATTGAATTTGGAAAGATTTTCACAGCTGCCGGTTTTAAGGCCTATCTTGTTGGCGGCGCGGTTCGCGATATGTTTATGAAAAAGCCGGCCCACGACTGGGATGTAGCTACAAACGCAAGTCCCCAGGATGTTATAAGACTTTTTAAATTTGTCGTACCTACAGGAATTGAGCACGGAACCGTGACTGTTCACTATAAAAGTGTTGAAATTGAAGTAACAACCTTCCGCACCGAAAGCGGATATTCAGACGGCCGCCACCCCGACAGTGTAAATTATGCCGCTACAATTGAAGAAGATTTGGCCCGCCGCGATTTTACAATGAACGCAATTGCCGCCTCTCTGGAAGACGGGCTTATTGTAGACCCTTACGGCGGACAGGAAGATATTAAAAACAAAGTGATTCGGACTGTCGGCCTACCACACGAACGCTTTATGGAAGATGGACTAAGGCCTGTGCGTGCCCTTCGATTTGCTTCAAAGCTTGGTTTTAGTATAGAAAAAGATACATATTCAGAAATCTTCAAGAAAGAAATTCAGGAAAAAGTTGCTTCGATTTCTATTGAGCGCTTCCGCGATGAATTTGAAAAAATCATGGCCTCGCCAAAGCCTTCTCTGGGAATGAAGCTGCTTGAAGAAACCGGACTGCTTTCAATTTTTATTCCCGAGTTTGGAGTTTGCCGTGGCTGCGTTCAGAGCGACTACAGGGCCTTTCATAAGTTTGATGTAATGGATCATCTTTTATATGCCTGCGATGGAGCCCCGGCCGCAAAGCTGAATGTTCGCCTTGCAGCCCTCTTTCACGATATAGGCAAACCTGCTGCAAAAAAAATCATGACAGAGACTGTACTTGACGGTGACAAAAATGATGGCAGCACAAAAGAAATCGAAACTGTCACTTTTTATAATCACGAAGCTCTTGGCGAAAAAATTACCCGCCAGCTTATGATCCGCCTTAAGTTTTCAAACGAAATGACAGACAGCGTGTGCCACCTTGTAAAAGAACATATGTTTCATTATGAAAGCAGCTGGAGCGATGCGGCTGTACGCCGTTTTATTATGAGGGTAAAGGCTGAATGTCTGGAAGACCTTTACGACCTGCGTCTGGCCGACATGTATGGAATGTATAACGAGCCGGTTGATGTACGCTATAGCGCAAGTGTTGCCCTGCTTCTGGAGCTGAAGGAACGTGTTGAAAAAGAACTTGAAAAGAAAACTGCCTTGTCACTCAAGTCTCTGGCAGTAAACGGACGCGACCTTATGGCTCTTGGGATTCCCGCAGGCAAAGAGCTGGGCCGTATTTTGAATGAACTTTTGGATTGCGTTATTGAAGATCCGCAAATGAATGAAAAGTCTCGCCTTTTAGAAGTTGCAGCTAGATTGTCGGGTCAAGCCCGACAATGACAAAAAAGTCAAGCCCGACAATGACATTAAAAATCAGCCGAACTTAGCAATTAATTCTTCGTGACCACGACAGCCTGTTTTACCGTATATGCGGGAAAGATAATTTTCAACACTTCTGATTGTAAGATTCAATTCAGATGCAATCTGGTCGTTCTGTTTTCGCTCGATAATCTTTTTTAAGATATTCTGTTCCTGTTTGGTAAGACTGTCTAAAAGACTTCTGTATGTAAAAAGCGAAGTAACCAGAGTCTGCTGAACATAACTGCCACCGTGAACAACTTCCGTTACCGCTCGTAAAAGCTCCCCTTCCATACTGTCTTTAGAAACAAAGCCTAAAGCACCGTTATCAAGGGCAAGGCTTAAAATACCAGGATTTGTATACATTGAATAAACAACAACCTTGATTGAAGAATATTTTTCTTTTACAACTTTCAGGACATCTAGACCAGAATACTGGCCAAGATTCATATCAAGAATCAAAATATCAGGCAGACTGTTTTTAAAATCAAGCTCAGCAAGTTTTTCTAAAGCTTCGTCTTTTTCTGAAGCAAAGCCGCAGCATTCATATTCAGGTTTTTCTGTAAAAAATTGACGTATTCCAAGGTTTGTCAGAGAATGATCTTCTACTACAAAAAATTTAACATTTTTCATTTATTCACCTTTGTCACATTTTAGCAAACTCAATAACTTTTGTAGTCTGTAAAAATACACAAATATTTGTGATTTTTTCACAAGTATTTTTTCTTCTGTTTTACCCTATCATTTATTTTTTAACTTAATGATAGTAATCTGGGTGCCTTCATCAGGATGAGAATCAAATTCCAGTTTTGCCCCGATAAAATCAGCTCGCTCATACATACCGACAATACCAAGATGCTTTCCGTCCGTGCCTCTGGTATTTATCTTTTCATTTATATCAAAGCCCTTTCCATCATCACAAATAAAAATATAAAGACCTTCAGGTTCATCTCCGTTTGCATTTCTTACAAGCAGAGTTACTTCAGAAGCCTCTGCATGTTTTATGATGTTTGTTAAAGACTCCTGAACAATTCTGTATAAATTAAGATTGTCTTCTTCTGTCAAAAAGTTTGAATCAAGAATGTCCGGCATTGTCAGACGAAATTCAATTTTTGAGTGTTCCTTAAAATTCTGAGCCAGGTTCAGGAGATTGGCAGTAATATCATTTCTTATTACATCAGGAGGAGCCAGGTTATAGCTCATATTTCTTACATGGGAAAGAGATTTTTCAAGCAGTTCAGAAATCTGTGGTCCATAACCATCTTCAATTTTATCTGAAAGGTTTCTGCAATAGCGGAGATCCTGGGCAATGGTATCGTGGAGCTCGCGGGCAATTCTGGCCCTTTCTTCTTCCTGCCCCTTGATTGTAAAACGCAGATATCTGTTAGAATTTTTCAGCTGCTTTTTGGACTTTAGAACCTGAATTGCAAAAAGAATTATAAAAACAATTGCAATAAAAAATACAATATCAAAAATTATAAAAAAGGTTGTGTATTGATGAATTATACTCTGCAGCCTTTCAATTTCTTGTGTGTTAGCATTCATTTTTACAATTCCTCGGCTGGACCAAAAAACTTAACTAATAATTTATAAACGCCAAAACCGGCAAAGGTTGCTATGAGACGGTCTGTAATGGAAATAGGAATCTGGCCCAGAATGCATGAAGCAAAAAGACTGAAGCGCTGTGAAACAAAGCTTTCTGTAAACTGTCTGATTGGAGCCATTGAATCCGGAATATCAAGATAAGTAAAGCGGATAAAATCTATAGTTCCACCAATCAAAATTGTAACGAAAGAAGAGATAACAGAAATCAAAAGTAAGTACAAAATTGTTACCATTGGACTAATTTTGAACTCTTCTTTTCTGCGTGCAAAAGCCCAGGTAACCAGAGTAATTGCAACTCCACAAAGAGAAAAGAAAATATTGGTAGGAGAAAAAATACCACGGACTAAATAATTAAAAAGAACATCAATAAAATTATAAAAAAAGCCAACTGCTAAGCCCGGGAAAAGTCCCAGATAAAATACAATTGCAACAGTAAAAATTGTATCCAGAAATAAAGGAATATGCAGAACATCAAAAATCAAAAGAGAGGTTCCAAGATTCAAAAAGATTGAAATAAAAATAAATAAAAAGATTTTTACCTTACGATTCATGCTTCTATTATAGTCTATTTTGCTTAAATCTCCTATAATTATTTTGTGGGTTTGGGAGAATTTAATGATAAACAAAAATAAAGACTATACCAGAGAAGTTTTTGATTTAGAAAGCCTTAATGAAGAACAGAGAGAAGCCGTTACTACAACCGAAGGGTACGTACGCGTAATTGCCGGAGCAGGTTCGGGTAAAACACGTGCTCTTACCTACCGCTTTGCCTACCTCGTAAACGAAATCGGAATCCTTCCCTCTCACATTCTCTGCGTTACCTTTACCAACAAAGCCGCAGCCGAAATGCGAAACCGAATCCGTGCCCTCACCGGCGACAACGACACAGGCTACATTTCTACCTTCCACGGTTTTTGTGTAAGCGTACTGCAGGAAGATTCAAACGCAGTATCTTACCCGAAAAGCTTTCTCGTCCTCGACAATTCAGACATCAATGCCATGCTGCAGATTATCTACGAAGAGCGCGGCCTTACCCTGCGCCAGATGACCTTTGGCAATGCCCGCGACATGATAGAAATCCGTAAAATCTTTAAGGAGCCTCATTACTACGAAGACCTTATCCGCATGAGCCTGGACGAGATTCACCAGAAGTACCTGGCTGCCACCCGGGCCGATGACATAATTTTTTACGGCTACCTTTATCAGCAGAAAAAATGCTTTGGTCTCGACTACAACGATTTGCTCAAGTTCGTTCTCTATATCTTCCAGACAAACGAAGCCATCCGCCTCAAGTGGCAGGAGCGTCTTGAATACATAATGATAGACGAGTTTCAGGATATCGACTGGATTCAGTATGAAGTTATGAAGGCCCTCTGCCCTTACCACAACAATTTGTTCGTAGTGGGCGACCCGGACCAGACCATTTACACCTGGCGCGGTGCCGACATCCGTTACCTGCTGGAGTTCGACAAGAACTTTCCCGGCGTTCACACAATTGTGATGAACAAAAACTACCGCAGCACAAAACCCATTCTCGACGCCGCAAATAGTCTGATCGGCAAAAACAAGGATAGAATTAAGAAGGATCTGGTGGTAGGAAATATAGGAGGGGGAAGTCTCCCCCTCGCTCGCACTTCGTTGCTCGCTACCCCCTCTGCGGGGGACACCCCCGCAACGCCCCCGGTTACATCCCCGCTCCCATTTTACTACCACGCAAAATCTGCAGAAGACGAGGCAGAATACATCCTAAAGAAAATCCGCGAGATTACAGAAACTCCGGTGGTTGAGTGTCCACAAAGCGGACGTATCGAAACCACCGGAGAAGACGACAATGTGGTTTCGATACGCCCTGCGGGCTACTCAACCACCGGAAAGTTCGCCCTTTCCGACATCGCCATCCTTTACCGTGCCCACTACATCAGCCGCAGCATAGAAGAGGTCTTCCAGAGGGAAAAACTCCCTTACACATTAAACTCCGGAGTGCCCTTTTTCGACCGGACCGAAATCAAAGATGCCCTTTCCTACCTTCGCATGATCGCCTACAAGGACGACCTTTCATTTTTACGTACAGTAAATCAGCCTAAACGAAATGTCGGGGAACGGCGCATAAAAGCCCTTAAGGAGTTTGTTGAAGCTAACGGCGGCTCCCTTTACCAGGCCCTTAAGCTTCTGGTAAATGATCCGCTTTTTGCAAACACAACTGCACAAAAATATATTGATCTGATTGAACGCTTTTCTACCACCTACCCGGGCCGCCAGATTTCCGAAGTCTTCAGCCATCTTATGAACGAAAGCGGCTACGAGCTTGCCTTACGAACGGAAGGTAGTCAGGAGCGTCTGGATAATCTTGCAGAACTCAAGCAGTCAATTTACGAATATGAAACTTCCTGCGGCGAAGAATGTACTCTGGAAAATTACCTCGCCCACGCTGCCCTTTACACAAATGCCGATATCGAATCCAGCAAAAAAGCCGTGCGCCTCATGACAATTCATACGGCAAAGGGCCTTGAGTTCCCTGTGGTTTTTATTGCGGGCATGAACGAAAACATGTTCCCAAGCAAAAAAGTTGATTCGCTAAAAGCAATGGAAGAAGAGCGCCGCCTTGCCTTTGTAGCTGTAACCCGAGCCCAGAAAGAACTTTATCTTACCGAAGCAGAAGGCTTTTCCCAGCACGCAGGCGGCCGCTATCCATCCCGTTTTATTTTTGATATCGACCGGCCTCTTCTTAATTACGAGGTAGAACTGCCGCCTCAGCTGCTTGCAAAAACCCGTCTTTACATTCAGGAATCAGATTCCATACTCGCAAAAAAAGACCAACTTGCAGACCTGGCCGTGGGCGATACCGTTGAGCACAAAATACTCGGCAAGGGTACAATTCTTTCAATTGACCAGACTGCTGCCACCTACACAGTGCAGTTTGAAAAAGTAGCGACGCCAAGAAAAATGAGCTTCAAGGCGCCGCTCACAAAAGCCTAAGCGTAGTACTGGGCCTGGGCATTCCAGAGCTCGCTGTAAAGTCCGCCTGTCTCCATCAGTTTTTCGTGGCTGCCCTGCTCTACAACTTTGCCTTCATCAAATACAATTATGTTATCGCAGAAACGGCAGCTGGACATTCTGTGACTGATATAAATTGAAGTCTTATCCTTAACCATATTGTCAAAGTTCTGATAGATTTCAAACTCAGCTACCGGGTCCAGGGCTGAAGTCGGTTCATCAAGAATTACAAAAGGAGCATCCTTATAAAGAGCTCTGGCAATTGCAAGTTTCTGTGCCTCACCACCGGAAATCTCAACTCCGTTTTCATCACTGTACTGGTAAAGATTTGTATCCAGACCTTTTTCAAGACGGTTGAGACGGTCTGTGAATCCGGCCTTATCAATACATTCAAGAACACGCTTTTTATCATACTCAGCACCTGCAGCAACATTTTCACCCAACGGGAATGAGAAGAGATTAAAGTCCTGAAATACAATAGCAAAGAGCTTTGCATAATCTTTGTAATCGTAATAACGGATATCAACTCCATTCAAAAGGATCTGACCTTCTGTAGGCTCATAAAGCCGGCAGAGCAGTTTTATAAAGGTTGTTTTACCTGCACCATTTTTTCCGACCACTGCATTCTTTGTTCCCAGTGTAATTTTCTGATTTACATGACGCAAAGCCCAGGTCTCTGAATTGGCATACTTAAAGGAAACATCACGGAACTCAATTTCAAAAACATTGTCATCGCGTTTTTCTGTTGGAATTGTTCCTTCATAACGCTTGTTTTCAATCTGCATGTAATCATAGAAGAAGGAAAGATATTTACTCTCAACATTCAGCTGAACAAAGGTATCAGAAATTCCTGTTATAGACTCCACGAGAATTTTATAGGCTGTAACGTATTTCAAAGAGCTTCCCACACTAATCAGATTGCATACAGCCTTTAAGCCGACATAAGCATAACAGGTAAGCTGAAGTACAAATTCTGTCAAAACCGGAATCAGGGTAATTTTAAGATTGTCATTCAGATAAGAGGTAAACTCTTCTTCCAGTGTATCGTTTGTCTGCTGAACGCGGGAAAGAACAACTTTCTGCATTTTGTAAAGGCGGATATATTTTCCGATAGAGTAATCAAATACCAGATTAAACCAGTAAGAAAAATATCTGTTGTAAGAAACGTTGCGTTCAAAAAACTTCATCTGAAGAGCAGCAGATTTTTTATTTACAAAGAATGAAATTACAAGATGAAGAATCATAACGGCGGCCATAATAAAGAGGCTGTACCATTTATTCAGAATCAGGGCAATTCCTTCGCCACTGGCATTAGGATTTGGAATAAAAAGATAAACAAGAATTCCAACTGAATAAACAATTCTTATGATTTTTTCAAGAAGGCTTGCAAGATTATCGCAGAACTGTCTCATACCGCCGGAAGAATTTGTTCCATCCTTTGCCTTTTTGATCATGTCGAGGGTTTCGTGTTTTTCGAGTACGTCATAATCAATATCAAAGGTTTTATCACAAATCATCTGACTGATTTTATGAGAGAGTTCAAACTTCTTTACCCAGTTTGCGGCTTCAAGCCCCCAGCGAATCAGAACAAGAGAACTTCCAATTGCAATCATAATAAGAGCATTTTTCATGATTACTTCAAAGCTTTCACGTGCAACAAGCTGATCAAGAATTATGCTCGAAAAGATAATTCCGACAAATGGGAACGAAGCAGCAAGTACACGGATAATTATAAGCAGTGTAAGATAGCCCGGAACCAGTTTATGTACTAATGAGAGCACCTTTTTTACAGTGCCTTTTTCTTTTTTATTTTTCATTTGCGTTCTCCTGATAATAGTGACTCTGAATGTCGAAAATCTCGCGGTACTTCCCGCCTTTCTTAATCAACTCGTCATGACTTCCACTTTCTACAATCTGACCATCGTCGAGGAACATAATCTTGTCGCAGAACTTTGTACTTGCAAGACGGTGCGAAATGAACACTGAAGTTTTGTCAGATGCCATGCTGTTGTATTCTTCATAAATCTTACTTTCAGCAATCGGATCGAGGGCTGAAGTTGGTTCATCAAGAATCAGGAAAGAGCCGTCCTTATACATTGCCTTTGCAAGCAGAAGCTTTTGAGTTTCACCACCAGAAAGAAGAATTCCATCTTCTTCAAGAGTCTGGGTAATATAAGATTTTTCTTTTTTCGGAAGAGTCTGGATTTTGTCATAAATACCTGCAGCCTTAAGGCACTTGTCAAGCCGCGCTTTATCAATCTGATTCAAATCGCAGCCGCAGACATTTTCTGCAATCGAAAAAGAAATTGGAGTTGTGTCCTGGAACAATACGCTGATTTTATCCTGATATTTATCAATACCAATTTCATCAATTGTTTTTCCATCAACAAGAATTTCGCCTTCTGTCGGAGGATAAAGACCGCATAAAAGCTTAACGATTGTTGTTTTACCCGCCCCATTGTTTCCAACAAGGGCAATTTTTTCTCCCGCCTTTATTTTGAAATTGAGATTTTTCAAAACAGGCTTGTCACTGCCTTCATAGGTAAAGCCGACATTCTTAAATTCAATTTCCGGAGCATTATCTTTACATACGGTGGTTGAGTAGTCCGAAGGACGTATCGAAACCACTTCATCCTTATGCTCAAAGAAATCCTCCTGAGCCATAAACTCATTGTACATATTAAAGTTGTGGCTCGATTCCTTAAGGTAAGCCATGTTTTCAGAAACGCTGTAAATCCATTCACTGAAGCCCGAAACAATTCCAATGTAAAGTGTAAACTCCGCAATCGAAATCTGGCCAGCAAGCACCTGACGAATCAAAAGTGAATAGGCAATAATATCGCGCAGAGAATTAAAGAAGGTATCAGAAACTGTAGGCCAGTACCACTTAAGCTGATACTTCCAGCGGAAGCATTTGCTTGCCTTAATCAGAGAATCAAACTTGGAATGAAACCAGTCCTTCATCTGATAGATTCTGATATCTTTACCGGCACTTACGCTGAGACTGTTTGTTTCCAGATAATTGATTTTACGGTAAACCTCGGTAAAGTCTTCGCGGTGATCATCACCAAATTTAATTGCATGATTTCTTAAAAGAATATCACCTGCAAACATAAAAACCATAACAAGGAGAATCTTCCAGTCCAGCATAAAAATAGCAGTACCGTAAACAGTTATTCCAAAAAGAATGATTATCATCTCAAGACCAAGACGGGAAAGATTCTGAGCTCCTTCCCAATCCGAGTTTACAGCATTTACAGCCTTACCCATCAGCTTCTGTTTCGGCTGAGGCTCAATATTCAGATAATCAGTAAGAATTGTCTTTTTGAAAAAGTTCATCATAAACCAGCCGATTCTGGTGTAAGTATGCTTAGCCATCATTTTTGCGTTACAAAAGCCTTTAAGAGCAGTAAGCACACAATATGAAGTAACTGCAGCAGCACTGTAAATCAAAAAGGTTTTAATACTGCCGCTTGAAATACCGGCTATAGCCAGAGACGGAGTAAGTGTGGTTAGAAATGGCATGGCAACAGAAACCGCAATATAAAGTGCAACAAGCCATGGCGCCGAGCGGTATCTTTTGAACATAGCAGAATAAACGATGCAGATGTTTTTAATTACACCATTTTGCTTTTTCTTTTCTTTTTTCGCATTTTTCATAGAGGACCCCCTCAATTTTTAAGATACCCTGACTATATATTTAATTTTTATTGTTTTAGTAAAAAGTACATGAAATGTAAAAAATGGTGCATGAAATGCATAAATCCTCGTCATGCTGAACTTGTTTCAGCATCTCAATACAAGATCCCGAAACAAGTTCGGGATGACATAATTTTACAAAGGCAGCATAACCTCTGTCGCAAAAATACCAGGCTCATTTTTTCGGTTCACGTAGCCGTCATACTTTTCTGCCAGCTTATCAATGCGGCGGAGGCCGAAGCCGTGTTCGCCAAGCTTGGAAGTAACCAGCTCACTTAAGCGGCGGCGGTGCTTTTCGCAGGTTGCGTTAGAAACGGAAATGTAAAGTTGACTCTTAAAGAGGCCAATATAAATGCGGATAAATCTTGGAGCCGCTCCCTCAGTAATTTTCTCACAGGCTTCAATAGCGTTATCCAAAAGGTTTCCCACAATGGCACAGAGATGCACATCGCTCACTTTTAGATCTTGTGGCACTTTAGCCGTGCAGTTCACTTCAATATTGTTCTTACGGGCAATACTAACCTTAGAACTTAAAATTGCATCCAGACCAACGTTACCGGTTCGGATTGCAATATCAATTGAATCAAGATCTTTTTCCAGGTTGTCTAAATATTCAGACAATTCTTCTTTCTTCCCCATGGAAAGAAGCGCCTTAATTGCCTGCATGTGATTGTGATAATCATGACGCCAGGCCCTCATTGTCTGGTAGATATTCTGAACCTCGTCACGCTGCTTTTTCAGAACCGAATCCTGAAAATCTGACAGGCGTTTGTCATATTTAGATTTGAGAATTAATATTGTGAGAAGCACAGAGATAAGGGCAGCTGCAAAAGCCACCAGAAGCAACATTATTAAATTATTCACAAATATTATTATACACTAAGAATTGTAAGATTTCATTAAAAATTATCATGCAGATCCTGAAACAAGTTCAGGATGACAGTTTCAGCATCTATTTTTGTCGGAAAAACTCGATAAATGCCTCATTGAGTTCCTTATAGGCCCCGCGCGCAACCGGCAGTGTCTCACCACCGTCAAGAATGCAGTCCGTACGGGTTATCCGCTGAACATGCGCCAGATTTACCATAAGACCCCGTCTCAGGCAGAAAAAGCCCTTTCCCTCAAAGCAAGCCGCAGTTTCCGCAAAGCCCGCCTTCCACTCGCGCTCAAAATCCACACCCTTCAAAAAAACATAATGCCCGCGCGCCTCAATATACAAAATCTTTTCAAAGCTGATTTTTTCAAGTTCAGTTCCCTGGCCCAGCATAAAATAATCTTCAGACTTCTTCTGCCGCTCTTCAAAAGCGGAATCCAGCAGCACGTCCAAGACATCTTCCTTAACCGGCTTCAAGATATAGCGTACAGCTCCAACCTCATAGCCTTCAATGGCGTAATCGGGAACGCCGGTCACAAAAATAATAACCGCATCACAGCCACGCCGGCGCAAAGTTTTTGCCAGCTCCATTCCGTTCATGTTTTTCATCTGAATATCAAAAATCAGAACATCATAAGGAGCCTTGTCTTCACTCTCAAAAAGAAACTGCTCGGCAGAAATGTAGGCATCCAATTCAAGCGAGCAGCCACGACCGGCCGCCCACTTATTAACAAGAGAAGCTTCAAAATCCAATACAACTTTTTCATCTTCGCAGATTGCAACGCGGAACATAATCTGATTATAAAAACTGAATGACAATCTTTCAACTTTTTTTATATAATTTTTACTTTCAATAGCCCCCTATACCATGGTATAATATAAAGGTATTCTTTAATTAGAATTGAGGAGTTTATATTTGTATTATTCGAGCTTTGGTATACTGGCACTATTAATACTGCTTATTACAAATTATGACATTCTGAAAAAATCAAATAAAAATACCCTTTCATCGCCTGCAATTCTCTACAGGCAGTTCCTCTTCAGTGTAATGGCATATTATATCACTGATATTTTATGGGGCTTTCTCGCTTCCTTTAAAATAAAAACATTTGCCTACATTGATACCCAGATTTATTTTGCAGTAATGGTTCTTTCGGTTTTCTTATGGGGCCGTTATGTAATTGCCTATCTTGAAGAGAAGAACCTTTTTACAAGAATCCTTTATTATACCAGCCTGACAATCTTTGTTTTAGTTCTTGTTGTTTTAGTAGTCAATTTATTTATTCCTATTGTTTTTTATTTTGATGAAGAGGGAAACTATCACACAAGTCCTGCCCGCTATATAAATCTGACCGTTCAGCTCCTGCTTTTCTTTATAATGACAGTTTACACAATTTATATTTCAACAAAGAGAGACAGGCCCGTAAAGTCCAGATACAGAACGATCGGGCTTTTTGGCCTCGCAATGACTATTTTTATTGCCCTGCAGGCCATATATCCTTTTTTGCCTTTTTATGCAATGGGGTTCATGCTTGGAACCTGTCTTCTGCATACCTTTGTTCTTGAGGATGAAAAGGAAGAACACCGCAAGAAGCTTGAAGCTTTGATTAAAAAGGAAGAACTGCAGGAAAGAGAGCTTGGCATGGTCCGCCATATGGCTTATACAGATTCTCTTACCGGAATCAGAAACAAGGCGGCATACATTGAAGATATAAGTTTGATTGAACAGAAAATCAATTCTGGAAAAATCCAGAAAATCGGAATTGTTGTTTTTGATTTGAATAGCCTTAAAACAATAAATGATACAAAAGGCCACGATGCCGGTGATGAATATATCAAAAATGCCTGTCATATCATCTGCGAGCGTTTTAAGCACAGCCCTGTTTACCGCATTGGCGGCGACGAATTTGTTGCAATTCTTGAAGGTGAAGATTACGAAAAGCGCAAAGAACTTCTTACTGATTTTTCAAGAATTATTGATGAAGAAAAGACTCATAATGGTATTGTAATTGCAAGCGGTTCATCTACCTTCCACCCGGATAAAGACAACAGCTTTATGCGTGTTTTTGAGCGTGCAGACCGGCAGATGTACAAGTGTAAAAAGTTGCTTAAAGAAAGATAGATTGCTTCGCTACGCTCGCAATGACAAATACCCCGTCATTGCGAGGAGCCCGAAGGGCGACGTGGCAATCTAGATTTCCATATTCATCACAGTTCTAACTTCATTCAAAGTCTGAATACCAATCTCGCGGGCCTTTGCCGCACCGTCCAGCAATACCTTTCTGATATAGTCTGGTGACGCTTCGAGGCGGGCACGTTCCTCGCGCAATGGGCGAAGCTTTTCGTTAAGGGCTTCTGTGAGGGTTGCCTTGAGCATTCCACCACCGCCGTCACCAATACGTGCAGCAATTGCAGACGGCTCTTCACCGGTACAAAGGCTAATCAGCATAAGAAGGTTTGCAACCTCCGGACGGTTTACAGGATCATAAGTGATGTTGCGGTCCTGGTCTGTCTTTGCTTTTTTGATGAGTTTTGCAGTTTCATCTTCTGTAGCACTCAGCATTACGGCATTTCCGCGGCTCTTAGACATTTTCTGGCTTCCGTCCAATCCCAAAATCATTGGAGTTTTAGAAAGCAAAGCCTGTGGCTCTGGGAATACAGGTTCTTTTCCCATATCTGTACAGAACTTCTTGTTGAAGCGGCTTGCAATTGTACGGGTCATCTCAAGGTGTGGAAGCTGATCTTTTCCTACAGGAACAACGTTTCCCTTGCAGAAAAGAATATCGCAGGCCTGGTGAACAGGATATGTATACATTCCGGCATTTACGTTTTTAAGGCCGGCAGATTCAATTTCTTCTTTTACAGTCGGGTTGCGGCTGAGTTCAGCATTTGAAACCAGGGTAAGAAAAGGAATCATCAGCTGGTTACACTCAGGTACATAGCTGTGTGGGTAAATGATTACATCCTGCTTTTCAGGATTGATTCCGGCAGCAAGATAGTCGATTACCAGCTGCTTTGTATTCTGGCTGATTTTATCAAAAGCATCGTGGTCTGTAAGAACCTGGTAGTCCGCAATAAGAATCATTGTAGGCACGCCCATATTTGCAAGGCGGACACGATTCTGCAAAGAACCAAAATAGTGGCCGATATGAAGGAGTCCTGTAGGACGGTCACCAGTAAGTACGCGATATTTTTTAGGATTCTTGATTAAGTCTTCTTCGATTTTGCGGCTGCGTTCTACAGCAGCCTCAAAGCTCTTATTTATGTCTGTGTACTGAATTTCTTCACTCATTTTTTACTTCCTCGTCTATGTCATTCCGAACTTGTTTCGGAATCTATTATAGTTATTATAAAGAGAAACACTCTTTATATCAATAAAGACCTTCTATAACAAAGTGTTCTTTTTTTTTATAATGACAGAAGTCCATAAAATAACTATAATATAATCCGTGAATGCAATAGACGTGTTTCAGGACTGGCTTAACGACTACCTGAATTTTGAACATAATCCAAAAAAAGAAATCTTCTGGCTCGACACCATCGATTACCTATGCAAGCGCTTTGATAACCCGCAGGATTATGCTCCTTGTATTCACGTAGCAGGCTCAAAAGGCAAAGGCTCTGTTTCCCGCCTCATTTCCTGCATTCTCGACGAAGCCGGTTATAAGGTTGGTCTTTACACTTCACCTCACATTACAGACTTCCGCGAACGCATCTGTACACCTACAGGCTTTTTCTCAGAAGAGATTTACGAAAAAACCGTAAAAGAGCTCATGCCGAATATCGACTCAATCATTCCGGAAAATCTACCGGCAGAGCGCCCTCTTACCTGGTTTGAGCTTGTTACCCTTTATGCCTTCCTTACCTTCCGAAATGCCCAGGTAGACTGGTCTGTTTTTGAAGTAGGACTCGGCGGCCGCTTAGATGCAACAAATGTAATTCGTCCAAAACTTTGCTGTATCACTCCTATTGAACTTGAGCACACAGAGTTCCTTGGTAACACACTCGAAAAAATCGCCGCAGAAAAGGCAGGAATCATCAAAAACTGTACGCCGGTAATTTTTTCTCCTCAGCAGACTGAATCTGTAAAAATCGTACTGCGGGAAAAGGCAATTACCCGCCATGCGCCATATTATTTTGTAGATGATTTAATAACCAGCTCCTTCTATCATTTTAATGGAGCTGACAAGCGCATGACCGTGCATTTTGAAAGCGAATTATTTAACCGCCCAGTAGAAACAAATATGCAGCTGCTTGGAAAAATGCAGGCCCAGAATGCCGCAATGGCTGCAATTGCAATCAAAAAACTCTTGCCAAATCTTGATGAAGGAATTATTGAACGGGGTCTTGCTAAAGCAAAGCTGCCGGGCCGTTTTGAAATCCTTGAAAATGTAAAAGGCTATACAGAGATTCCGGCTGTAATTCTTGACGGTGCCCATACTCTGAACAGCATCCGCCTCACAATTGATACTCTGAATAAGATTTTTGGAGAACGTAAAGTTTCCCTGCTTTTTGCCTGTGCCGCAGACAAAGATGTAAAAGATATTTCCATGCTCTTCCGCTACCGTTTTGAGCATGTTTACGTTACCCGCCCGGGCGAGAAAAAAGAATCAAATCTTGCAGGTGAAATTGAAGCCTTCACCCACGCAGAAATCAAGTTCACCGCAGACGCAGATTATAAAATGATGATTAAAAAGGCCTTCGAAGAGTCTGCCGAAAACGGAAACATCCTCCTCGTAACAGGCTCTTTCTATTTAGTATCAGAAGTTAAAGAATTTCTCGGCGCACTCTCTTGCTAAGCGCCGTCAACACTTCATACGAAATCGTATTTCCAAGCTTTGCCAGGTCTTCCGCAGTATTCAATGCCCCGCTTTCCTTAGGTCCAAAAATAACTGCTGTATCAAAAACCTTTACATCCGGATTATCTTTTCCAATTTCTACCATGCACTGGTCCATACAGATTCGGCCGCGAACCGGGTAGTTTTTGCCATTAATTGTAACTTCAAGGCCCGGAGAAAAACGGCGGAGTAAGCCATCAGCATACCCAATTGGTAAAACAGCAATGTCTGTATCTTTATCTGCAACCCAGGTACGGCCGTAAGAAACTGATTTACCAGCCGGAAAATGTCTTATTGCAACAACCTTAGTTTCAAGGGCAAGAACAGGTTTTATATCAAAATGGCGGCCGGTCTTTTCAAGATATTCCTTTGTAATTTCATCAGGATAGTAGCCGTAGGTAATGATTCCAGGTCTTACCATATCAAACTGCATATCTTCATCATTTAAAAGAGCCGCAGAAGCCCCGCAGGAGCAAATTCCAGGCTCAATGCCCTTTTCCCGAACTCCCGCAACCGCCGCCTTAAAAGCCGCAAACTGTTCTTTTGTAAAATCAATATTTTCCGGGCTCAAACTGTCTGAAACTGCAAAATGAGTACACATACCGCCAAGCTTAAGCCCGCATTCTTCAATAAATTCAGCCTGCTCCCCCGCTTCTTCCGGATAACAGCCTATGCGGCCCATTCCGGTATCAACCGCAAGGTGAACCTTATAATCAGCATAACCTTCCCGCTTAGCCGCATCAGCAATCAGCTTAATATAATCTTTTCCAAATACAAGAGGAGTGATTTTATATTCAAAAAGTGCCGGCATCTCAGGCGGAGTACAAAGGCTCAAAAGCAGAATTCCGCATTTAATTCCGCCATCACGAAGCTCAATTCCTTCTTCTACAGTAGCAACGGCAACAAATTCAGCACCAACCTTTTCTGCAATCTGAGCGGTAAGAACGGCATTATGACCATATCCGTCTGCCTTTACAGCAACGCAGAGCTTTACATCCTTTTTTACATATTTTCTGATTTGATTTAAATTATATTCAAGATTATCTTTGTAGATAGTTGCTTTAGTACAGCGTTCCATAATCCCACCATTTATCCTTATAACGCATAATTATACAATTTATAGTAAATTTTCGGCAATATGTTATTGTAAAAAAAGGCTTTTAATAATACAATAAACTATTAAATTAAAATCAAAGAGAGTAATATTTTAAAATGAAAAAAAACAAAATCGTTTTATCAGCTTTAATTACCAGTATAATTCTGACTTCTTGTGCTACTACACCAGAAGCAGCAGAAAATCAGGATTCTGCAAATAATTCAAAAGACAAGGCTCCAAAGGCCATAGTTGTGCAGGAAAGCCCGGAAGATATCTTTATAAAATCTTTAGAAGGCATTTCTGTTCAAAAAGTCTCTTCACCAAAAGAGATTTCTAAAGGACGTAATTTTGCAGCCCCATTTGTTTTTTCAGTAACAAAAGCAGATGGCACTCCTGCAGAAGGCTTTGCCCTTACACTTGAATATCCGGCTTCAAAATCAGAAGGTCAGATTTCTTTCAATAAAACAGAATTAATTACAGATGCCGAAGGTAAAATCAGCTTTACAGCAGAACAGCCTTCTTTCGCTGTAAAAACTACAGTAAAAGTTTACCCTAGCCCAGTTAGCGAAGATCCTTCCCTTGCAGAACGATTAAAGCCATACACTGCAGAAGCAGACTGGAAGGTAAAATCTGATTTAGCTTCAAAAGGTGCTGTACTTTTCGTATGGGATTTCAACGAAAAAGACCGCCCAGTAAACAATTCATACAATATTCAGGCAGAATTCCGCAGTCGTGGAATCACCATGGTGGGAAACGGCCCTATCGGCGAAACTTCATACATCGGTAAGCCAAAAGCACTTTATAAAGACACTTACGATATTATTGGTGGAAATGCTTACGGTTATATGATTTACGGTACAATCAAATTTGAGCAGCCGGTAACAGCCCTTGAAGATGAATCAGGCTATTACTGCATCTTAAAGGCAGAAATCGAAGCCGTAGGTATGAAAAAAGGTGATGTAATTTATTCTTCAGTTATAAGCTACGAATCGAAGGGCAAAAACTGGAATGAATGCGTTTCAAAGGGAAAAGAAAAACTTGCAGAACTCGTTGTAAGCGACATTATTTACGGCTTATAAGGTTCTTAAGGATGGATATATGATTTATACAGATACAAGAGACAGCAGCGTAAAAGCTGATTTTAAGACTGCCGTAATGGGTGGTATGAACCAGGCAACAGGTGGACTTTATATTCCTGTTGAATTCCCTAAGCTGGATAAGGCTCTTTTGAACAAGGATCCGGCTCCAAGCTTCCGCGATGTTGCCTTTAATATGGCAAAGCCTTATGTAGAAGGCGAAATTCCTGATAATGACCTGGCTGCCATCATTGCAGATGCATATCCTTTCCAGCCAAAGGTTGTTCCAGCTGATGCTATTTCTTACATCATGGAGCTCTTCCATGGTCCAACCTGTGCTTTCAAAGATTTTGGTGCCCGCTTTATGGCCCGCACAATGTCTTACTTCAACCGTAACGAAGACACACCACTCCACATTTTAGTTGCAACTTCCGGTGATACAGGTTCTGCTGTAGGTTCTGCTTTCCACGGAGTTCCAGGCCTCGATGTTACAATTCTTTATCCGGATGGAAAAATCAGCCCTCTCCAGGAAAAACAGCTTTCTACTTTCACAGGAAACGTTCGTGCCCTCAAGGTAAAAGGTACTTTTGACGACTGTCAGAAGCTGGTAAAAACAGCCTTTACAGATACAGAACTCCGCGGTAAACTCCGCCTTTCTTCTGCAAACTCAATCAATATTGCACGTCTTTTGCCACAGAGCTTCTACTATATGTACTCTGCTTTGACTGTAAGAAACCGCAGTGCTATGGACAATAAGATTCAGGATCCTGCAATCATTATGGTTGTTCCATCTGGAAACTTCGGAAACCTTACTTCAGGTCTCATTGCCCGCGAAATGGGTGCTCCAATTGCAGGTTTTGTTGCAGCTACTAATACAAATAAGACAATTCCAGACTGGATTGCAACAGGTGACTACAACGCCCGCCCTTCAGTTGAAACATATGCTAATGCTATGGACGTAGGTGCTCCAAGTAACTACGAACGCATTAAGGCTATGTACACTCTGGATCAGGTTCGCGAGCTCTTTGCTTCTTACTGGCTTGATAACGACGGAATTAAGGCTGCTATCCGTTCATGCAACGACAAAACCGGCTACATCATCGACCCACATGGAGCAATCGGCTGGCAGGCATGGGATGATATTCGCAGCGGCGCAATGGAAAAGCTTATTGCAGGCGAAAAGAATGACTGGAATAAACCGGGACTTACACCTAATGTACCTTCATGGGCTTCAAAGGTTGTTGATAAAAAGGCTGTCGGCGTAATCCTCGAGACAGCATCTCCTGCTAAGTTTGGTCAGATTGTAACAGATGCAATCGGTAAGGAACCTCCTATGCCGGACCGCCTCGAAGCAGTTATGCGTCTTCCTGACAACGCTATTCCAATGGAAAATGATTATAATCTCTTTAAAGACTGGCTTATTGCCAATCTCTAATTTTTCATAGACTGGACAAAAAGTTCGTATAAATCACGGTCAAAGGTGATTCCCTTACGAACTTCCCAGTTTGTGCCCTTTCTGCGGTGCTCAGCAATTCCAAAGGGGCCGCGGAAATTCCACAGGGCAAATCCAAAATCAAGTTCATTTAATACAGAAAAGAAATCCTTATACCAGGCAAGGGCTGTTTCATTATCTACCTTGTCATAGCAGCCGCATTCACCAATATGAACATTTGCCCCGCTATCTGCAAGTTCTTTCCAGGGCTTGTAAAAATCTAAAAGGGCCTGGCGGCTCCATTCTACTCCATCACACTTCATTCCGGGCCATTTCGGGTATTCCCAGTCGAAGGAGCCGGAGTTTTTCATCCATTCTGCCTGCCAGTGAGTAAGGCGCATAGGCATGTAACCGCGGCCGCTAAGTACAACGCCAAGGTCTAAAAGCTCAGGGCAAGCCATATGTCCGCCTGCAAGACCATCGCAGACAATAGTTCGCTCAGGGCTGATATTTCTGATTTGGCTGACTACCCGGCTCATAATTGCCTTGTGATTTTCTCGGGTAAGACCGTACTGGCCAGGGCTTGGAGGCTCATTTAAAAGATCAAAGCTGAGCTTGTCTTTGGAATAAGAAGAATAGCGCTGGGCAAAAAGCTTCCATAAATTAGTAAAAGCGTCCTGAGCAATTTTATCTGTCCACAGGTTGTCGCGCTCCAGGTTATTTCCGTTAATGCAGTAGCCGGGAGCACGGTGCACATTCAGGGAACAGTGAAGTCCTCTTGAAATGATTGTATCAATGCAGCGGTCCAATACCTTAAGCATCTTCTCATCCGGCTGGTCATAATTAAAATCATGCAGAATATAACGGTAATCCAGAGGAAGGCGGATAAAATTACAGCCCATATCAGCTATAAAATCGACATCATTTTCATCAATGCGAATGCTTGCAGGATTTTTTGAACCTTCCTTCCCGTCAGAAGAAAAGGTCCAGAGCATGTTAAAGCCGTACCATTTCATAGTGCACCTTTATTTAGTTGATTTTATCAGAAGCTAATTTTAGCGGGAAATAAAACCGCGTTTCTCGAGTTCTGCCAGAATTACTTCCTGGATTTCTTCAGGAGTTTTTTCATTTACATCTATAATCAGGTCGCAGAAGGCGTAGTCGTTGTTGTCTATTCCGTAGAATTCCTTGTAGCGGCGGGTATCTTCGCTGTCGCGCATGGCAGTAAAGTCTTTGATTGCCTGAAGGTCGCCACCCTCTCGGTTGTAAACACGGCGGGCACGGGTGTCGTCGCTGGCTAAAAGATAAACCTTGAGGTCTGCCTCCTTCAGCATCCAGATTGCAAGGCGGCTTCCGAGTACGCAAGGCTCTGCAAGTGCCAGCTCAACCTGATGCTTGTCTACGTATTTGTCGTAGGAGTCGTCTGTTTTAGCCGCTTCAATTACTTCCGGCAAGGTCATACCTTTTTCGGCAGCCAGCTGGCGGAAGGTATAATTAATAAGTTTAACTCCCAGTGTTTTTGCAAGCATACCGCTCACAGTTGTATTTCCGCAGCCAGATTTTCCGCTGATTGCGATGCGTAAATCTTTATTTAACTTCATAATTTCCTCCATATCTAGATTGTCGGGTCAAGCCCGACAATGACAAATTATGTCATCCTCGGGCTTGACTCGGGGGATCTTTTACTCAACGTTTTTGCTTTGTTCCCGAATATTCTCCAGACTATCCTTAGCCGTAATTACCATTGCGCCAACTTCGGCAAACTGATTTTTGCTGCCGATAGTATTGATTTCGCGGTTCATTTCCTGGCAGATAAAGTCCAGCTTTTTGCCCGGTGTCGGATTATTTGCAAGTTCTGAGCGCATTGCCGCAATATGGCTGTTTAAGCGCACAATTTCTTCGTTGATTGTATATTTCACCAGCATTGCGGCAGTTTCTGTCATAATGCGGTTTTCATCAGCTTTATCTTCCAGAAGCTCACGGAACTTTGTTGTAATCTGTTCCTTGAACATTTCTTCCATTTTTGGCTGCCATTCTGTAAAAAATTGTGCACACCTTGAGAGTTTTTCTAACTTTTCCTGCAGATCGCGCTTCATATTTTCGCCTTCTCGCTCGCGGTCTGCATTGAACTGCTCAAGTACAGAATCAAAAATCGGCTCAATCAAAGCCTTGTATTTATCCATATCATAAGAGCGGTTAGAAACGATTACACCCGGCTGGCTCAAAATAAAATTCAGAGCCGCTTCAGAATCAGTTCCAAAACCGGAAGCCTTAATCACTTTTTTTACAGCCTCAGAATAAGCCTTTACAGCCCCCTCATCCACAGTAATATCAGGATTACTTTCCAGCTCCTTTATGCGGATGTAAACATCAACCTTACCGCGGGCAACCTTTTCTGTAATCTTGCTGCGAAAGTAAGCTTCCAGCGGGTTGAGATATGGCGGAAGATTGATTGTAAGGTCTAAAAAACGTGAATTTACAGATTTTATTTCCACAGAAACGATTGCTGTTTCCAGGGATTTTTCTTCATAAGAATATCCAGTCATTGATGTCATAAAAAACCTCTATTCATTTACAGTCATGCTGAACTTGTTTCAGCATCTATCTTAGAGACCCTGAAACAAGTTCAGGGTGACGTTAATTGTTTAATATTTCCTTACCTAATTTCCAGTTGTCGCCGGCCCCCATTGTAATAAAAAGGTAGCCATCCGGATATTCAGGGCCAAGCGGCTTTTCGATTTCTGCCTTAGCAAAATCTGCCGCATCAAGAATCTCTTCATAATAATGAACGTTCTTCTGACCGCTTGCAAGAACTGCCTCATAAAGAGTTCGGCCGGTAATATCAAAATCAGCAGGATTTTCACGGGCAGAAGAATAGATTTTATGAAGAATTACTTCGTCTGCGGCAGTAAAACAGCGGGCAAACTCCGGTAGCAAAGCCTGAGTGCGAGAATAAGTGTGGCTCATAAAATCAATTATGATTTTGCGGCCTTTATAAAATTCGCGGTAGCCTTCAAGGGTTGTCTTTACGGCAGTAGGATGATGACCGTAATCATCGAGTACAATTACATCAGCTCCATTTTTATTTTTGAAACGCCCTACTATCTCGCTACGGCGTTTTCCACCGCTAAAGTTCAAAAGCCCGCGGCGAATATTTTCATAGTAGTCCAGAGGATTCTTGCCAAACTCGCGCAGCAACTGACACACCAGAGCCACAGCCGCAGCCGCGTCCAGAACCTCGTGGCGGCCGGGCATTGCCAGAGCAAAGTCTCCCTTGCCAGCAAAAAGGCCAAGGGTAAAGGAATTGCGTTCGTTTTCAACTTTTCCGAAGGTGACAGCAAAATCACCATCAGCCTTCTCCCCATAAGGCAGCGCTACAATATCCGGTCTCTTCTCATGCACAAGCCCTATTGTATCGCAAGCCCCCTTATCATCAGCACAGTAAATAACCTCGCCGCCTTCCGGCAGTTTGCAGATATAATCAATAAATGCCTGGCGGATATCTTCATAAGTCGGGTAATAATCCTCGTGGTCCGGCTCAACAGAAGTAAGAATAATCTTCTGCGGACAGAAGCTCATAAAGTGCCGCTGATACTCGCAGGTCTCGGCTACGAAGATGCTTCGGTGGTTGAGTGCCTGCGAAGCAGGTGTATCGAAACCACCCTTTTCGCCTTCCCCAGTGGTTTCGATACGTTCGCTACGCGAACACTCAACCACCGTATTTGACGTATAAGTACAAGTCCCGCCAAAAGAGTTTATCACACTGCCCGCCAATACCTGGCTTGGCAAATCAATTTCTTTTAAGATTGTTCCGACAAGGCCCGTTGTAGAAGTTTTACCGTGAACCCCGCAAACACCGCAGGAATAAGAACGCTCGCTGTAAGCCCCAAGCGCCTGAGTGTAAAGCAAACAAGGCACCCCACGATGAACAGCCTCAATCAAATCAGGATTTTTATCGAGCTTATAGGCAGAAGAATAAATTACATACTGAACATCATCAGTAATATTTTCAGTCCCAAAAGGAAGGGCATGCAAGCCAAGCTTTTCAAGAACTTCATCAGTATAAAAACGCTCGCTGACATCAGACCCGGTAATCACAGCTCCCTTATGAAAAAGAATCTCCACAAGAGCCGCCATTCCAGTTCCCTTAATTCCAACAAAATGTATATGAACGCCGCGAAAATCTTCGGGCAAAGAAACTGCATTATTTGACATAAAATCATTTTATCACAATGCCACTTTTAAGACAATGAAGGAAAAACCCGGAAGTCATCACATCAAATTAGTTCTGGTGGAAGTATATATAGTATATTATAAAAGCACCCGTGACATGGGCGGTTTGCCCCCGAACTTGACTGGTCGAAAGATCAGAATCTTTAGTAGGGAGGCGATGCTATTGAGTTTATATGAAACGCTTGATCTGGTACTTCGTATCATCAAGTTTATCTATGACGTACTTAGCACCCTTCATCGCAGACGAAAGCGAAAGAAGAAGATAAGTAAAAAATAGTGCCACCCTGTCTATGACCCAGAGTGGCACGGAAGCCTAAATAGGCAATGCTAAGTGGGGCAAGACGCTTGTCGCGGGTGCCCTTTCTTTAAATATATACTATATACTTTTAAAAAGCAAGTAATAATATTTCTCAAGCAGTTTACAATCTATACAATACCATTTGTACGCAGTTAACTACCATAAATCCAGAATCTTTTTCCTAACTTCCCCGCTCAAACCTTGTCCGGGCTGGTTGATAAAATAGGGATTTATGAAATTCAGCATATTTGTACAAATCAGTTTTTCTGCCCGGTCGTGGTAAACAAAACCTTCTTTTACCAGTTCCTCATCGGAAAACTGCCGCCAGTAGGCAATTCCTTCTCCATGGGAAAGCACTTCATTTACCAGAGTTTTATCCTTAGTCGAACAATCAACCATAAGATCATGGTAGATGTCAAGATAAACACGGTTCAGGTTTGCATCCGGAAAATCATTTATAAGGCGTCTGCCGTCCAGAATTAATTCGGGGTGAAAATGAACGTCTCCAAGAGAAATAAAAAGGCCGTTCCCCATAAAATCTTCCTGGCAGCTGAAGTTTACAATAAAGCCAAGACCGCTTTCTTTGGAAAAATCTTCAAGGGCTAAAAAGATTTCTTCTGCCGTGTCTTGATGATTTCCAATCAGGTTGATATTGCGGTTTCGTTGTGAAAGTCTTACAACCTCATCTTTTTCGATAATACCTCTTTTGAAAAAGAGCTCTGTTATTTTTGCAGAAAGAGCATCCAGCTCCACCATGTCCTCAACAAAAATCACTTCGTTCCATACAAGTTTTTTCACCGCTGTGATTTTTACAAGGCAAATAAAATCATCCATTGTTTCTCCATAAACATTACGAATGAGGACATTGCAGACAGTGATCGCCGGCAATGTGAACCTCAAGCCAGCAAATGTCCTTTTCGAGTTTTTCAAAAATGCCGAACTTTTCATTTTTTTCAAGGTAATCAGCATAAGCCATAAGAGCGCCAAAATTATTTAATTCTACACAAATCTCTTTATCGTCACAGGTTAAAATTTCCCGATTCATTCCACCAAAAGCCCAGTCCTTGTAAATCTTGTAATGATGATTCATCTTCTTTTCGGCAATGAGTCTGATAAGATTGTCACCGCTCTTAAGACGTTTTTCATCGCCACCTTCAGGCAAAACCTCAACCGCACTTTTTCCTTCGGCATCAGCATTTTTAATATCTTTAAGATATGAATCATACCCCTGTGGTGGATTTTCATAAGAATAAAGCTTCCAGCCTTCCATTTCAAAAGTTGATGATGGCTCTTCTTTTGTCTCTTTCAAGATTTCCGACATAATCACATCTCCTTAAAAAATGGCAGTTCCCGCTCCTTGGGCAGCTGCCAAGCCCGAAACCCCGGCAGAAATCTGCCGTTCAAAAACCAGCGCTTCTATTCGAGGCACTGAACAAAAACCTCATTTTGTCCCTGGGTATAGCAGGCATGAACAAGCGATGAACAATAGGGACACACCACCTGCAAACCGTCTTTTATTTCAAGAAGATTTTTGCTGAATGAAAAACGCATATCACCACACCTGGGACAGGAAATGGTAAAAACATTTGCTTCATTCAAAACTGCAAAAAACTCCCTTATGTTCTGATTTCTAATCGCTTTGTTTTCCTCTGCCATTTTGCTCCTCTCTTGAAATATTCATAGATTGTTTCATTTCTTCTGAAGCCATCATCAATGATTTTAGAAAATCCAAAAGGTAAACTTCAGCCTCAGTTTCTGCTTTCATGTCTGCCAGTTTTTTTGACAAATCTTCAGGCTGCATTTTAACCCTCCAGCAAAAAATCCGGGATATCAAGCTTTGCTTCCTTAACTTCCTTTCTGAAGCACTCAAGTCCATAAAGCCTGATTAGTTCTTTCAGCTTAGTATTTCTTATAGTTTTATCTGCGGAAATCTTTCCAGCTTCTTTAAGTCTGTTCAGTAATTTTCTATGCATCATATAACAGGCTCCAACTGAAGACATAAGCAAAACCTCCCTGAAAGTCATTTTAGAATTTCACTTTTTCTGGCTTTCTATAATAATATAAAAGAAAATTAAGGAGAGTTTAGAAAAAACTTTTCATATTTCTTTCACCTTACTGTTTACTTATAATATTTTTACTTGTTATTTAAACATATATATAGTATATTATTAAAGCACCCGTGGCATGGGCGGTTTGCCCCCGAACTTGACTGGTCGCAAGGCCAGATTCTTTAGTAGGGAGGCGATGCTATTGAGTTTATATGAAATGCTTGATTTGGTACTTCGTATCATCAAGTTTATCTATGACGTACTTAGCACCCTTCATCGTAGACGAAAACGAAAGAAGAAGATAAGTAAAAAATAGCGCCACCCTGTCCTTTTGAACCACAGAGTGGCGCAATACCTAATTAATTAGGTAACCATTTCGTGGGGCAAGACGCTTGTCACGGGTGCCCTTTTTTTAAATATATACTATATGCTTCCAAAAAGCAAGTAATAATATTTTATCAAGCAGTTTACAATCTCAATTGTGCTTTACATTTTCCTCCTTCTTCAATACCCTCACCCGAAGTTCTACTGCACAGCCCGTTTGTACAATTGCAGTCAGGCGGTGCTGGCCATTCCAGAGACGACCGGTGTCATAGTGCAACGTCTCCGTCAGAGCATTTCACAGATCTTGCGGGAATATTTTCGTTCCAATACTTTTCTTTTTTCACGGCTTCCCATTGAGCAACAGACCCCTTGAATTCAATTTTTTCAAGTGCTTTGCATTTCGAAAAGGCACACCCGCCTATTTCTGTAAGACTTTTCGGTAATTCTACCGACACAATCGAATCATTATTACTAAATGCTCCAGTGGCAATTCCTCCCGAAATTTTTGTAACTCCGTCTGGAATAATTATATTTTCGGCATAATAATCAATACATTGTGTAACTTCACCATTTTCAATTAACATTGCTGGTTTTTCATAAACGCCATCTGAACATTTAACGTCTTTTGCAGGAACGCAACTAAGCATATCGTACATGTTTTTTACGGATTTCCATTCCGAAATCGTTCCTTTGAATTCAATTTGAGACAATTTTTTGCAAAGCCCAAACGTTCTGCCTCGAAATATTTCTTCGACACTTGAAGGGATTATAATTTTTGAAAGAACTTCGCATCCATAAAAGCATTCATAAGGAATATTTGTAATACCAGAGCCGATAACAACAGTTTGTAATGCCTTAAAATTTGCAAAAGCGTCATCTTCAATTAATGTTGCAGTATCCATAATGTATATAGTTTCAAGTGTAGTATTATCCTGATATTTCTTATGAAAAGAAGTCTCCTTTATGTCCTTACGGGCAACAGCATATTTATTCGCCTTTTCCCCTGCTACTTCCAATTTATTTGCATCAGCGAAAGCAAGCAATTCCTCAAATGTTGCACCTGATTTTACTTTTTCAAGAAAATCAGGCAATGTTTTTTCCCAAGAGCAAGCCTTGCTGTTCAGAAGCCGAAGTTCTATTCCCAAATCTCCGCATTTTACAGCGAGTCTCTGGGAATTGTCGTTTTCATCTTCCCAAATCTCAACACTTGCTCCAGATTCTTGTACCATTTTTTCCAGCAATTCTTTTACTGTTCCCATTTCAATTGTTTCTGCCATAAAAGCCTCCTATTAATTAATTTCTACATTCCCTTATAAATCTATAAATTCAGCATCATAATTTATACTAACAATCAATTGCTTTCTTACCTAAAAGCTTCTGTAATTCTAGTTCCAACTACTTAAGATCTTTTACTGGTGTTGCTCACCTCTTTTGCTGAATGCACCCCACTTTTCGCTGTTGGGGAAATTCACCCAACCGACGATATACCAGTTCCCATCCTCGCACTTTTCAGTCACCGTGATGACTGGCTGATATTCCCCGGAAGGTATTTTTCCCGTGATTGGAGCAACTTTATTTACGTTCGGGAATCCGTTGCCTTTAAAAAGCCCTTGACCGTTTCCGACTGAAATTGTTGCTACATGGTAGCCGTCAAGTGTACCTCCAAAGAATTGACCAGCCTTAGAAAAATAAAGGCTCATATTAAGAGGACCTGTTCCGTGAGAAGCGTCATTCTGTACTCTATCAGCTTTTAATGTGCACATGTTGCTATTATAAGAATACGAAGCTCCAGTTATTGTAACCGTTGTGTCCGAGCCTTTTGGAGCTGCGTTTTGAGGACCTGCTCTATTTATAAATGTCCATTTTTGCGGATTGTTTAAGTTTGCCCATCCGACGATGTACCATTTTCCATCCTCGCATTTTTCGTTCACTGTAAAAACAGGCTGATATTCACCAGTTGCAGGATCACCAGTAAAAGGTACGCTCACTTCTATATCAGGGTAACCATAACCGGTTGATAAGCCCATACCACCTTTAATTTCAGATTCTGCCATCAAAATCCCTGATATTCTTCCACCGTTATATTTGCCCGTGTCTGACAACCAAAATTGTAACTTTAAAGGCCCCGTTCCATGCTCTGATTCATTCTGAATCCGCCCAACTTTTAACGTGCAGTTTCCCCTGCAACTTTGCCAGTTGTAAGAACTGCCTTGCAAGCTGACTTTTGTATCTGAACCTATTGGAGCTGCAGAAACAGGGGCGTCTTTTGACGGGTTTGCGGTCGCCCCGTTGTTTGCAGGAGCTGCTGGAGCAGGCGAAATGTATACATTATTGCTATTCATACGGTTATAACAGGCCGCCGAGCAATAACTTAAGGAAGAATCATAGTTATTGTAACCATTGAGTATTTTTTTTCCACATACTTTACAAGAAAAAGGACTTGCATCTAAAGCTGCTTGTGTTGAGCAACGATCCGAACAATATTTTTTCCCGATACAATCAATTTGATTGTTAGTAACATAACTATCTCCCCATATTGGCTGACCACACCAATCACATGTATCCATATATATTTCTCCCATAAAAAGTCAACGAACAAGTCGACTTTCTAAAATACTTAAATTTATTTATCCACACTATGATGGATTACTTTCCTCAATTTTTTTCATTGCATTTTTTATTTTTTTTCGCAAATCTTTAATTGTTGTATCTGCAGGTATTTTGGCATACTGGTATTTATAAATACCTTTATTGTATACGTTCAGTCTTCCATCTTTTTTGTGGTTTATTCGATCTTCTTCAAAGATTTCATTTAGTATACTTTCAAAATATTCGGAAAGCTTTTTCTCACTTTGCTTTAGGACGGTTCTGTCTTTTGTTTCTGCAAAGATACAAAATTTTTCTCGTTGAATTTCTACTCCATAAACGACATTTGAATTATCTGGAATATAAGTCCATTTCAATACCGATCCATTCATAAAATAAATATCAGACTTCCAGTCCTTACCGGCATTTATATTGAGAGTTTTTTGTACTGTAGATGCATACAATTTCTGATATACATCATGCAGACGTATTTCTTTTAGAGTATTCAAAACTTCTTTATCAACCAGATATGGACTATTTTCTTCTGAAGCACTCGTTACAACAAGACTTATAATTTTAAGCAATGATTCGAGGAGTTTTTTATATGAAATTAAGAATTCATTTCTAAACTTCTGTTCATCACTTGTTAATGAAAACTGAGCTTTAGAAAGGGCCTTGCATAAATCTTCGTATGCAACTGTCTGCCAATTTACTGGCCGATTTTTTTCAAAAACTCTTAATGAATCCTGTGGTGCAAAAAGAATAAATGTATAATTATCTTTTTTATTCTTCTTTCCCTGACATACAACTTCATAACGTTCCAGTTGTTTTTTATCCGGCAGGCTTTTGAATTTATTCTCAATAATTACAAAATGCTTATCCGCTTCATTATCTTTTTTATGACAGGTTACAAACAAATCAAAATGATTTTTTTCTCTTTCTACTCTTTCAATTTCAAGTTCATCATTTATAAAGAGTTTTACAATTGGCTGAATGCCTTTGTCATTATGATTTTCCAAAAGCCATCCAAGTATATTGCTGTGAAACAACTCTTTATCACCAAGAGAAAGTGTATAAACAAGACTCTGCTTAAGAGAAATTACTGTGTTTTTTAATAAATCAGCCATCATTTAGTTACCTCTTACACACTGGCAACACATTCACCGCAGAAGCTGGCACCTTCTTCCAGTTGAACTTTCCTTCAATTATTTATGAAATTTAATTCCAACTGCGTCGTAGCGGGCAAACGGGTCATCACCAGGTTTCCAGCCTTCGGGCATTTTTGTACGATATTTGTTTAATTTTTCATTTTCTTCTTTTGTGACGGTAGCAATTTTCCAGTATTTATTTAAAAGCCCCTCTATGCTTTCTACAGAAAATTCTTTACCATCTTCAAAATGCCCTTTTATGCTGGCTTCGTAACATGGCTCCTGAATATATCTTGCTTTTGGAACAATGTGTTCAAATACAAGTTTTGCATTTTTATCATCCTTGATTTTATAAGCCTCTTCGGAATAGTAATCTGTATTTTTCTTTCCAAAGTAGCTGATATAAAGATTAGAAAGGAATTTTCCAAGACCTTCTTTTAATCCGGCTTTAATATCAGGATTTTTCTTAATAGCAGGCTTTAATGCTGTAAGCATCTGATAATAAGCTTCTGCCATTTTTCTAATAGCTTCTTTTCTGTTCATAATTTATTTACTCCTCGTCATAGACCTTTCACAGATAATATAAAAACTACAATATGATAGTTTAATTTTACGCCCGCTTCTCTCATAAAAACAGTATGCAAACTTTGGGAATATACATGAGTTAACTCACTCTTTTTTAATGAGTAAAATTGATTGCGCGGGGGCTTAGGTGTGTTATACTAAAATTAATGAAAAAACTGATTTTGATTGATGATCACAAAATGCTTCGTAAGGGAATCTCGGCTTTTTTTACGGAAAATTCTGACTGGACTATTCTGGCCGAAGCCGAAAGCATAGAAGAGATTTCTTCTTTTCTTAAGAAAAATCCACTTACACAGGAAGATACGATTATTGCGATTGTTGATATTCAATTAAAAACCACCGCAGAAAGCGGTATAAACGGCGGCTTTGATGTGGTAAAGCTTCTGACTTCTCATCATATCCCAAGTGTAGTTTTTTCCAGTCATGACACCGGCTCCTGCATTGAGCGGGCAATGTCTGCTGAAGTTGGAGCTAAGGGCTTTGTTTCAAAGCTTAGTGATGAAAAAATGCTGCTGGATGCGGTAAATACGGTTGCCCAAGGAAAGACCTTTGTTCAGCCGGATTTAGTTTCTGCCCTTTTAGAAAACCGAAGTATTTTTATGACACTCACAAAACGAGAGCAGCAGGTTGTAAATCTTATTTCTGATGGATTTACAAACGAAGAAATTGCCGACCGGCTTGAGATAAAGCTTTCTACCCTGGAGAACTACATAAGCGTAATTTATGATAAGCTTGGCTGCCGCGACCGCTCTGCCTTGCTTGAAAAACTGCGCTAAATAATAGAAAATATCTGCATGAAAAAAATCATGCACAAAAGAACAAACCTCAGGGGCCTTTTATTTCTCTTCATTTTAATTTTCTTTTCTCAAAATCTTTTTGCCATAGAGAATTCTGTAAAAAATCTTTTAACTACCTGGAATGATTTCTGGACTACATATTCTGAAATTGATTTTAATGCGGCAAACAAGACTCTCGCACCCCCTGCCATCACCCCTCTTCTAAACAATCTGATTTTTCAACTGGAAGATTTTTCAAAATCTGATGCCTATATTACAGAAACAAACGGCAAAAAATCTGAAAGTGCCCTTTACATAGACTACGCTCTTGAACACGCCCGCAATGCACAAAAAACTTTGCTTCAGACTAATCAAGATAATCAAAACAATTTTTCTGATTTCCAGAAGGAAGTTTCTCTTCTTACAATTCAGATGAATCAGTTTATGAAGAGTGAAATTGATTCTGACAGAAATTTTATGATTCTCTTTGTTGAGCTTTTATGTCTGATTTCCTTTTTGAGTATTGCCGTTGTTCTTGGGGCTGCTAAATATATTAAAAATAATCAGAAAATTGCCTTCTTAAATGAAAAGAATAAGGCAGAAGAGCTTGTTACAAAAACAATCACCCGGGTACAGGAAAGCGAACGAAGCCGTATCTCCCACGACCTTCACGACACAGTTCTCCAGGATATGAGGACTGCCCTTTTATTTGTGCACAAGCTTGAAGAATCAGAAAAACTTGCACCGGAAGAAAAAGATATTCTGAATAAAGTAAACAACCTGGAAAAGCAGAATATGAAAAATATCCGGAACATAATCCGCAATCTTACTCCTCCGGAAATTGAAACTGCTGATTTTGCCCTGCTTTTAAATGAGTATGCCTTAAACACAGAAGAAAACTCCGGCCTTCCCTGTAAGTTTTACGCAGCAGAAAGCGAACTGTACAAAAAGCTTTCTCCAATTCAAAAGCTCCACATATTCAGAATTGTGCAGGAAAGCCTGACAAATGCAATCAAACATTCCGGAGCAAGCGAGTTAAGTCTTATTGTCCGCGAAGAAAATGGCAGTCTTGTTTTTTTGATTAGTGATGACGGCAGGGGCTTTTCTGAAAATGATAAAAAAGACAATTTCTCTGAAGAAAGCACTCACCTTGGCTTAAAGGGAATGAAGAGCCGTGCTGAAATTCTTGGAGCAGAATTAATCGTCAACAGTAATTCCGAAAGCGGAACCCAGGTAAGGCTTACTGTGGGTGGCTTTCAAGAGTCTGAAGCCACTTGATTTTACAAAGCCCTTTATAAATAAAAAGCCCAAGCGTTACACAGATTCCCTTATCCAGAAGATTTACAGGAATACGGGGAATAAAAGCCGAAAGAAAAACCGGAATATCAAAACGCAAAAGATAAAGGTAAAAAGTTCTCACCTGGGCAGTTTCACGGTATTCAACTAAGGCTCGCAAAATTGTAAAAATAATAGCCCCTTCTATGCTTATTATGATTGCTATGATTATCAGAAGCAGAAGAACATCAAAGAAATCTAATTTAGTCTGCTTTATATTTCTTTTTCTAAGATAAAGACAAATAACTAAAACTACTGTAAGACTACAGATTGACCAGGTTAAATCTGACGGCGGATTTGAATGTACAAACATTGAAAAAAGATGAAATAAAAAAGCCGCAATAAGGCCGCTGACAGCTCCAAAC
>Ga0247608_10000985_pt1 | contig 42266 bp, 31 predicted proteins | sample 176DNAGHGlowgp2_FD_193490 | JGI IMG/M metagenome (GOLD analysis project Ga0247608, IMG submission 193490) | Sheep rumen microbial communities from Palmerston North, Manawatu-Wanganui, New Zealand - 1766 DNA GHGlow gp2 | ecosystem: Host-associated > Mammals > Digestive system > Stomach > Rumen ...
GCGATCCAGCAGAGCGTACAGCACGGTGATGATACACGACAAAAGCGCGGCAAAGCCGATAAAAATGACCGTATTGACAAGCACCCGCTGAAAGCCGGAGCTGCCCGGCAGAAAGATTTCCCGCAGCTCGCTGTGCTCCATGGACAGGGAGATGATCATGTTGAAGGCCAGCGGCAAACTGGTCAGCCATCCCGCGCGGAGCCCCCGCCTGTATCTTCTCATCAGCTGGAAATGACAGAAGCCCAGCAGAAGCGCCGCGAGAAGGATCATCCAGAGCCCGCTTGTGTGCAGCGCGTCCTGAAGCAGGCTTTTGCCGGTGTCTGTGTAATAGGAAACCGCGTCTTCGCAGGTTCTAAGATAATGAAAAACCAGCAGGCTGAGCGTCGACAGCGCGGAAACGATGATGGCGATCGGAAACGCCGCGGCGGCGGGCAAACTGCTCTTCTCTGTTAACGTGACTATACGCCTCCGTGGAACGATGGTTTTATTGCATGTGTACTCCGCGGTACAGGGCAAGCGTCCGCCGGACGACGTCATCCCAACTGTACTTTTTGCAGATGAAATCAGCCGCCTCCGACTGATACCGCGCGGTCACGTCCGGCCGGTCGATCAAATCCTGCAAGGCTTTTTGAAGCGCGGAAACGTTTCCTTTTTCAAAGATAACCGCATGATCGTCCACGACCTGGGTGCATTCTTCGATATCGGAAACCAAGCAGCAGTTCCCGTAGCTCATTGCCTCCAGAAGGCTCAGCGGCATCCCCTCGAGATCGCTGGGCAGCACGTAAACATAGGCGTTGCTGTACAGCTCCTCCAGTACCGTTCCCTGCTGAAACCCCGTAAAGATGACGTCGTCGCCGGCAAGGGCTTTGAGGCGGCCCATGTAATCCTGCGTGTCAGAGGAGCCGCCGACGATCACGAGCTTTTTGTCGGTCTTGATCTCTTTCCAGGCTTCGATCAAATAATGCACGCCCTTTTCCGGCACGAGCCGGCCTAAAAACAGAACGTAGGAATCTTTTTCCAGCCCCCAGCGCTTCGTGATCTCCGAGGCAGCTCTTTTCTGCGGCCGAACCACGCCGTTCGGAATGAAGACGGTGTCCCGTCCGTAGGTCTTCCGGAAATAATCCTGTACGCCTTTGCTCAAAACGATGATCTCATCCGCGTATCGGACCGCGTTCTTTTCACCACTTTTGATGTACCATGACGCGAATTTGCCCCATTTCGCTCTGGCCCAGTCAAGCCCGTGGATCGTCACAATCACGCGCTTTCCAAAAAGCTTGGGCAGCCAGCACATAAAGGAAGGTCCTTCCGCATGGACATGGACAACGTCATACCGCCCGAAAGCGGCCAGAAAGGCGGCCGAAACAGAGGCAGACATGGCGGCCAGCCCCTTCTTGTCGAGGGTCCACACATTTTTCACGCGTATACCCCGGTATTGATCCGTCTTCTCTGTATCGAACTGCTGCCCGCTCACATGATGCCCGGAGCGATTCAGGCAGGTTACGCTGTGGCCAAGCTCGACCATGCGCGTGGAAAGCTCCTCCACCACCACCTCGATTCCTCCCTCCCGGGACGGAATGCGCTTATGGCCAAACATCGCGATATTCAGCGAGGATTCGGAATCTGTTTGATTGCCCATACTGCCGCCTTTCTTTTCTATTACCGTTTCGCTCAGATCAGACGCCAAAAGAGCTGCGCCTATTTCTCCTCTGAGGCTTCCAGATTGTTGTTCTCTTCCGTTTTCAGCAGCTCCGCCGCGTGCACTGAATCGGCGGGCTGTTGTTCACTCGTCTCTTCCGTGATCAGGTTTTCCATGATGTCGGAGGGTTTCGCCGGTGTGGATCCCTGCGCCGCATCAGAGGCGGATTTTCCTTTTCTTCTCTGCCAGAGCTTCTTTCTTGTCTGCTTTGGCGCCGCATCCGCCTGTTCCTCCCACTGGGTGTCGGTCATCTTCATCAGATCTTCATCCTGCCCGGCATTTGGCTCTGCGCCGCTCTCCTTCACCGCATGGCGTTTTTTGCGGGCAATGTTTTTCGCGGAATGTCCCTGCTTGCCGTGCGGATCCTTCACTTTTCCTTTTACCCCGTTGACGATGCAGCCGATGATCCTCGCCCCCGCTTTATCCATCTTCTGGATAGCGGTTTGGATCTCGGACATGACGGCCGAATCATAGCCGACGACAAACACCGCATTGTTGGTAACCTGGTTCAGGCTCAGCGCCTCGGAAACGATGCCGACAGGAGAAGCGTTGATGACCACATATTCATACTTCTCGATGAGCCTGGTGAACAGTTCCTCAATCGTGCCGTCCAGCGGGATGGGATTGTGCTCCGGCAGCATCAGCAGCAGATCAAGATAGCCGTTGACATGTGTGATCACATCATGCTCGTTTGCTTCGCCGCGGTAGATGGCGTTCAGTGTGCTGGCATAATCGATCTCCGGCAGGAACATGGTTCCGATGTCCGGGTTGCGCGTGTCAAAGTCGATCAGCAGGGTATGGCATTCCATCCCGGCAAGCTGAATGGCGATATTGGCCGCGACGGTGGACTTACCCTCCTTGGAGGTGGTGGACGTCACATAGAAGCAGTGGTGTTTTTCCTTGCTTCCCAATCGGTTGCGCAGAATATAGGTTGCTGCGGAGAAGCTCTCTGTAGCTTCTGATTTTTTGCTTCTGGTCATGATATTCCCGTTCTGTTCGCTCCAGGAGAGGCTTTGCGGGATAATGCCGATCGTCTCCATCCCCAGAACGGAATCCACGTCCTTCAGATTGTTCAGCGTCGGGTGCATCAGCATGCTGATCAGCGCGATACCCATACCGGCCAGGAATCCGAGGCCGCTGAGCAGCACTGCCAGATTCGGGCCTTCACGGGAGATGCCCATCTGCGTGGCCATCGCTTCGTTAATGACCACCAGCGTGCCGAGCTGCAGCGCCTTTGGAATCACCCGGTTTCCGGCGTTGATAATGGAATTCCAGATGGCGACCCCTTCCTCCGGGTTGCGCCAGATGAGACTCATGTCGATGATCTGCGTTTCGCCGTACTGGGCGAGGGACAGGTTTGCCGAAATATCGGACGGCTTTACGCCGATGAGCTTTTCATCCTCGATCACCATGCCGATCACCTTCCGGCTGTTCAGCACGTATCGGATGGCCGGCACCATCTCTTCCGCCAGCGCGAAATCCGCACTCGTCGCCGAGGTGCCGTTGCCGGTGAAAAAGCCCATCTCATTCTTGGCGCTGACGGCAAAGGAACCGTTGATTTTATAGATGACGAGGGACGACTGCACATAGTTCATCGCTGTGAGCATGAGGCCGAACAGCGTTCCCGCGACCGTGGCAACGACAATCAGCTTCCAATGCTTTTTCAGGGCAAATATGATGTCGCTTACGCGTATTTTTATTTCGTCATCCATCGATGTTCATTCCTTCCTCCGACATCGCGGCTTTTTTCTTTTTTCTTCTCACAAGAATGAAGACTGCTCCCGCAAGAAGCACCACCAGTGCGACAATGCCGTAAAGCAGATAGTGATGCATAAAGGAGGAGTTGATGGTGAAGTGCTGAATCGCAGCCTGATCACGCACCAGAATATCATGCCGCTGTGCGGAATCATCCCCGATGACGACATAGTAACTGCCCGGGGCAAGATCCTCATAATTTTGTACGACGCCCGTCGTCGTCCAGGAATGGATCGGCTCATCTGAGGCGTTGTACAGCGACATGCTCACGCCGGGGATCTGGACGTTGCTGAACTCATCCGTCAGGCCGATGGAAACGCGGATCATTCGGTTCGAGAGGTTCAGCTCGGCAGAAGCTTCGCCGTTGATTCTGCCGTCGGCGGACACGTTGAGCGTGTACTCTGCCGGATTCAGACGATAATTTCCGGGCGCGGCTGTCTGCGTGATGCGGTAAGTCGTCCCCTTCGTGATGTTCTCGATCTTGATTTTGCCGAGATGATCGCTTGTCGCGGTAAACGGCAGGCCGCGGGAAGGCGTGATGCTGAATTCCGCGCCTTCCACCACGCGCGCGTCATACAGCTCGTCCGCGACGTTGATGGTGATCCGCGTCCTCTCAAAATACGCCGGGACAGGGGCAGACAGGGAGGCGGTCTTTTTGGAAACCTCCACACCGATGTCCTCCCGATAAGAGGCATAGTTTTCGGGAATATCCAGCTGGCGCAGGAAATAACTGCCCAGGAACAGTTCATCGCTCTTACCGAAGCCGGCGTTATTGCATTCAATGACGCCCACGGACTGCCCCGTGCGATAGCGAACAGTTCCATCCTGTGTAATGATGTTGTCCGCCGCAATGATTTCGAAGCTGCCCCCGGCGATATTCGCGCCTGTTTCAATATCCGTTACCTGCGCCCGGATACTGTTCTGTGAAGGAAGCATCGGTACCTCCACAACATAGGGCTCTGGCCAGTCATAAGCCGAATCGAGCAGGAAGACCACGTTGTCGGCGGCGTCATATCCCTCTGGCTCGCTCAGCTCATGCAGCTCATATTCGCCGTCTGCCAGCTTCTCCGGGAAATAAAAGGTGCCGTCACCCGTCGTCTGGAAGGCCCTGTAGGTCACCCGCTGGGGATAATAGGAATTGAGAACCTGCAGGGCGCCGCCCGCGAGGTAGAGCTCAAATTCCACGTTTTCCTGCTTGACTGTCTGATCGGTAGTAGCGTCCACCATCTTCACAAAGACGGCCGCTCTTTCACCGACCGTCGTCTCCGATTCATAGCCGGTATACTCGTTGTGTGTGTAGCCGCCTCCCGACGAAGCCGGCACGGGCGTAGGCGTCGGGGTCGGAGTCGGGCTCGGCGTGGGCGTGGCAAAGGGGTTCGGCGTTGAAAACTCTTCGCTGCCGGGCGCTGTCATGTTACTGTTGCTCTGCTCCTGGCCTGCCCCAGTGTTTCCGCCGTTCTCTTTTTCATTTTGCTGGTATTGTGTTTCGCCCTCCATCCCTATCCCGGGAGACGGGGTGGGGGTTGCATATACAGTGTATGTATCGCCCAGATTCGGATCAAGCTCCTGATGCTCCGGCAGCTGCATCAGGTGGAGACCCAGAAGCAGAATGACCAGCATCAGCATATACATCAGTCCGCTCATCAGGTCGGACGTCGACTGCCAGAAGTTCAGATCCTCGTCATGTTTTATTTTTGTCTTCTTCACCGGATGAATGCCTCATTTTCCAACGGCGTGAATTACTGCCGCTCCTTCAGTTCCGCGCCAAACAGCGCCTCAAACTCATGCAGGGAGACCGGTTTGGACAAATAGAAGCCCTGCCCTTCCGTGCAGCCGGCTTTGCGCAACATCGTCAGCTGCTCCATGCTCTCAATGCCTACCACCGACACCTGATAATGCAGTTTTCTTGCCTGTGAAAACACTTCGTCCAGGGCGTCCTGGTTCTGCTTGTCGGCAAAACGGCGCAGATCCAGCTTCAGCAGATCGGCCGAAAGGTCAGGAATGGAGCTCAGGGAAAAATAATCGCCGTTAAAATCGTCCATGATGACCTTGAAGCCCTTCTGCCGCAGCTGCTTCTCCGCTTCCACGATCGCATCCGGTGTCTGGGAATAGGACTTTTCCGCAATTTCGATGACCAGATCCAGCGGAGAGATGTCATACTCCTCCACAAGGCCGGAGATATACTCGGCAACGTCCATGGCCAGCACGTCCGTCTTGGTCACGTTGACGGAGACGGGTACGGGCCGAATCCCTTTGTCGATCCACTCCCGGATCGTCGCGCAAACCTGCTTCCAGACGTACTGATCCAGCTTGGTAATGTATCCGTTTCTCTCCAGTACCGGCATGAAAACCGCAGGGGAAAGGAGTCCCAGTTTTTTATGGTTCCAGCGCACCAGCGCTTCCGCGCCGATGACGGTTTTTGTATTGAGGTTATAAATGGGCTGCAGATAAAAGACAAAATCGCCGTCCCGAATACCGGAGAGGATCTGCGGCATCATGATCTGCTCATTATCCCCCGCAAGGCTCGGCAAGATTCCGCCGAGCTCTCCGCCGCCCTGCGAATAGTAGCCCATCGCCTTGGGCAGGCGGTCCAGCAGCTCCGTGATCTGACGTATTTCGCGCCGTTCCCGATAGAGAGTCTGCTCTTCCACCGTGGGGATCACATTTCTGTGAAATTCATAGGAAAACATGCCAAGCTGCCTGATCATGGTGTTCCAGGCCATGCGGTAGAGGAGGTTAAACAGCAGGGACAGGATAACGCCGCCGATGGAGGTATAGAAAGCGACCTGAATACCGGCAAGCAGCGACTGAACGCTCATCAGCGCCATACTCACCGACGTAAATTCGATGCCCTGAATGCCCAGGATCAGGCCGACGAAGGTGCCGAGCAGGCCCAGGCCCGTCAGGGTGCCCGGAATCTGCGACACGAGAGCCTGCCAGCTGTGCAGCGCCAGCATATCCTCATTGATATAATCGTCGATATCCGAAAGAATCTGGCCGCTTTCGCGCTGTCCCTTGACTTTCGTCTGGTATTCATAAAAAGCCGCGTTCAGGGTGCGCTGTCTGAAAAAATCCTCGGAGTGTTCAATCATGGTCCAGGTCGAACCGTTCCGATCCAGCTTTGCCGCTTCGATGTTCTCCAGCGCGTTTTGGAAAGCGACGGAAAACTGAACCACCGGCAAAACGCCAAACATGGTGCCCAGCACAATAATTGCCTCCATGGTGCCGGTAACAAACAGGGATATCCCGTCAGGCGAAAAGCCTGCCAGTACCATGCCGACAAACAGGATCAAGAGAACAAAAATATAGATACCAAATCTCATGGCAGTCTTTCATCACTTCTTCCATATAAAATGGATACGCCGGATCCGATCGGCGCTTCAAAAGCACGGCAGGCTTATACCGTGGTCTTCTCCACCTCGAAGAGCAGCTCACCCATGACCTGGAACAGCTGCTCTGATTCCACAGGCTTGCACAGATGGGCGTTCATCCCCGCCTGCAGGGAGTGCTTGATATCCTCGTCAAAGGCGTTGGCTGTCAGCGCGATGATGGGGATCGTCCTGGCATCTTCCCGATCCAGGGCACGGATGGCCGAAGTTGCCTCCAGGCCGTTCATCACCGGCATGCGCACATCCATCAAAATGGCGCAATAGTAGCCGGGGGCGCTGTTTTGGAACATCTCCACCGCGATGGCGCCGTTTTCTGCGTGATCCGCCTCGATATTCTCCATGGAAAGGATATCCATCAGGATCTCCGCGTTGATCTCCACGTCCTCCGCCAGAAGGATCCGCCGACCGGCCAGCTCCGCCTTGCCCTTCTCTCTGACCTTGATCATGTGGTTCCGGCGGGCGATGCGCTCGAACTCCTCGGTGACGTTGGCAGGGAAGAGAGGCTTGACCAGGAAGCTGTCCACGCCCACACGCTTTGCATCCTCGGCTATGTAATCCCAGTTGTAGGCGGTCAGGATGACTACGGTGATGCTGCTGCCATACTTGGCCTTGATTCTCTCTGTGGCTTCCAGGCCGTCCATGTCCGGCATATTGCAGTCCATCAGCACCAGATGATAGGGCTGATGCTTTCCGTACTGAAGATCAATCATACGCAGGGCGTCCGGGCCGCTGAAACACATATCCGCCTGGATGCCGACCTTGTCCAGTACCGATTTTGTGTACTTGGCGGAGTTGATGTTATCATCCACCACCAGGACATACAGATCATTGAGGTCGATCAGTTCCTCAGCCTCAGTATCCGCCTTTCGGGCACAGTTTTTCAGCGTCAGTGTTACGGTGAACTCCGACCCTGCGCCCTTTTCCGACTCCACGCTGATGCTGCCGTCCATCATCTCCACCAGATTTTTGCTGATTGACAGGCCGAGACTGCCGCCCGAGCCGGCGCTGCGGCTGTCGGAAGTATCGGAAAAGCCGTCAAAGATGGACTTGATCAGGTCTTCATCTATCCCGTCGCCGGTATCCTTGATGCGGAAGAGCAGGGTCGTCTGATCATTAAACACCGTCGAGCGCGCCACCGACAATGTGACGCTCCCCGGGGCGTCGGTAGATGCGACGGCGTTATCCAGAATATGCGTGAGTACTTCTTTGAGTTTTTTCTCGTCGCCGCAATAATAATCGTCTACGGGGCTGAGAAAGCGGCACTCATAGCTGAGCCCCTTGTCACGGCACTTGGACGTATAGGCGCTGTTGAGCTGCTCAAGCATGGACTTAAAACAGAATTCTTCCCGGTGCAGGGTCATCTGACCGGACTTGATCCGACTCATATCCATGATTTCGTTGATCAGTCCCAGAAGGTGCTGAGCATTGTCGCCAATCTTCATCAGGTAATCCCTGGATTTCTCACTGAGCGTGTCGTCATTCAGCGCCAGGGTGCCAAGCCCGATAATGGCGTTCATGGGGGTGCGGATTTCATGGCTCATGCGGGATAGGAAGGACAAATCGCTCTTGCCGGCCTTCTCCGCCTCGGCAAGCGCGGCGTTCAGGGTAGTTTTCCGCGCGAGGTCTTCCCTGGTTTCCGAATCCACATCGCTGAAGGCCATTCCGACCTCATGCTCCCCTGCCGTAAAGCGAAGCTGTTCAAAGCATTCCTCGCCATTTCTCAGCGTAAGGTAGCGGTGGGCCAGGCACTTCTCCTTTGCAAGACCGTCGCGGATATTCTCCGGGTCGGTAAAGCGCATAAAGGCCGGACGGTCTGCCTCAGCCACAATCGTTTCCGCATATTCCGCGATCCATTTCCGGTACGGCAGACTGTCTCCCGCGTGAATCCGGTCAGCTTCGGCGGAGCGGTAACAGCTTAGCGTGTCATGCTCCAAATCCACGCCGAATACGCTTCGGTACTCGGAAGACAGCGCGGAGATCACGCTGTCCGCCTGTCGCTGCTGCCGCTGCGAAGAGAGGAGCTGTTCCTGCGCTGCGAGCTGCTGTGCGTACTGCTGCTGCTTCTTTTTCCAATGGAAGCTCATCACAAGTCCGGTGATGGCCGCCGCAAGGATCATGGCAGCGAGTACCGGAAGAACCGGGCTCCCATTCGTCCCTGCCTGCTCCGGCCCCTGGGCACAGGCAGACCCCTGCAGCGCGGTTGTCAGCGCGGCCATCAGCAAAAAGCACAGAGAGATTCTTTTTTTATCTCTTTTCATCGCGTTTTCCCCCATGATGATTGATTGCCCGCTGCGTCCCGTCGGCGTGTGCAGTCGAGCGGATTTTATACCTCACCTGCGTTTATACTGTATTTATATTACTATAGCATAAGGCAACCCGCGCAGCAAGAAATTTTTTCCCGCATGTGCTTCCTGTCTTGCCAATTTACCGATATGTGGTATAATTACAATGTGACTGAAAGAGACGGGGGGAGCGGCCAATGCATCGAAGCGGAGACGAAAACGCTTTTAAATACTTTGATTTCACGATAATCAACATTCTTGCCATGCAGCTGAGCTGCATGCTCATGTACTGGGCGACAGGGCATCAGGGGAGTATTTATCAGGATCCTCAATACCGGCTCCTGGCGTTCTGTTTTCTCACCGCCCAGATTTCTCTTGGTCTGTTCTCGGATAACCATTTCGGGGTGCTGCGCCGGAACGCCCGGGAGGAATTTTTGAAGCTGCTCCTCTACACGCTGGAGCTCTGGCTGTGCTGCGCGCCGTTTGTTATTCTCGCGCGGCTCTCTGTGCGCTTTCTGGATTTGTTCCTGGCGACTGCGTATTTTCTTGTCCTTGCTTTCTGCGGGCGGCTCATCCTCAAGAGTCTGCGCAGGCGCCTGGCTCACAAGAGCCGGAAGACGGTGCTGATCACCTCCAGCGATCTGGTGCGCCGCGCCATTCCCAGAATTCAAAACAGCAAGACGGATACCGAACATGATATCATTGCCATCTGCCTCACTGACGATGGGGACGTCTCCCGTTTCAGCGATTTGAATCTGCCGATTTACCACACGACAGATCCCGATCTGCTGGATAAGCTGGTCACCCAGTGGATCGACGACGCCTTTTTCCTGGCCGGTATGAAAACCGGCCATCTCAGCACGCTGATTGAGGATTTCGTAACCATGGGCATTACGGTACACTACAGTATGTCGGCCTTGAATGACCTTGCCTCTATCAACGTCGGTGTACAGAGCATCGGTGACTACAAAGCCATTACCGGCTCTGCCAAGCTGATCTCCTTCCGTGCAGCGTTCATCAAGCGAACCATGGATATCGTCGGCTCCCTTTTCGGGCTGCTGGTGACTGGCGTGCTGTTTTTGTTCATCGCCCCTGCAATCTACATAAAATCGCCGGGCCCCATCTTCTTCAAGCAAAAGCGCGTTGGGCAGAACGGAAAGATCTTCTATATGTATAAATTCCGCAGCATGTACATGGACGCGGAAAAACGCAAGGCAGAGCTGATGGCGAAGAACAAGGTGCAGGATGGCATGATGTTCAAGATGGATGATGACCCGCGCATCATCGGCAGTGAAAAGAAGGGCAAGGACGGGAAGCCGAAGGGTATCGGCAACTTCATCCGCAATACCAGTCTGGATGAATTCCCGCAGTTTTTGAACGTATTGAAGGGCGAGATGAGCCTGGTGGGTACTCGCCCGCCCACACTGGACGAGTGGGCAAAATATGCGCCCCACCACCGGGCGCGCATGGCGGTCAGGCCGGGCATCACCGGCATGTGGCAGATCAGCGGCCGCAGCGAGATCACCGATTTCGAAGAGGTTGTCATGCTTGACCGGAAGTATCTGCAAAACTGGTCGCCCATGCTCGACATCGAAATTCTTTTCCGCACGGTCATGGTTGTGCTCAAACGCGACGGCGCGTCCTGACTTTACAGCAAATAATTGGCTTCGCCCTCCCTTCCGGGAGGGCGTTTTTTGCTTATCGGACAGTTGTCGGGATCAGTCCCTTCGGAACAGATCGCGGGTGTAGACCTTTTCCTCCACGTCGGTCAGAACGTTTTCAAAGCGGTTGGCGAGGATCACGTCGCTCCCTTTCTTAAACCGTTCTAAATCATTGACCACGAGACTGCCGAAGAAGGTAGCGCCGTCCGGCAGCGTCGGTTCATAGATGATGACCGTCGCGCCTTTGGCTTTTACGCGCTTCATGACGCCCTGAATACTGCTTTGGCGGAAGTTGTCACTGTTTGCTTTCATCGTGAGACGGAAGATACCGACGGTGATCGGTCTTTCCTTATCGGCATTCCAAACGGAATTCGCGGAATAATAGCCCGCCTTCTCCAGTACGCGGTCGGCGATGAAGTCCTTTCTTGTCCTGTTGCTCTCAACGATTGCCCGGATAAGCTCCTGCGGCACATCGTTGTAATTCGCCAGAAGCTGCTTGGTGTCCTTGGGCAGGCAGTAGCCCCCATAGCCGAAGGAGGGATTGTTGTAGTGGGTGCCGATACGGGGATCCAGACACACGCCCTCAATGATGGCCCTGGTGTCCAGTCCCTTCATCTCCGCGTAGGTATCCAGCTCATTAAAGTACGATACGCGAAGTGCCAGATAGGTATTTGCAAAAAGCTTAACCGCCTCTGCCTCGGTAAAGCCCATGAAGCGCACGTCAATGTTTTCTTTCTCGGCGCCTTCCACGAGCAAAGCGGCAAAGCGCTCCGCCGCCTCTCTTGTCCCCTCATCGCAGCCGACGATGATACGGCTCGGGAAGAGGTTATCATAGAGGGCTTTGCTCTCCCGCAAAAACTCCGGGCTGAAGAACAGATTCTTTGCGCCCAGCTTCTCTCTGATGCTTACCGTATACCCAACAGGGATCGTGCTCTTGATCACCATCGGGACGTCCGGATTGACCTTCAGCACCCATTGGATGGCATCTTCAACGGCACTGGTGTCAAAGTAGTTCTTCTGGCTGTCATAGTTGGTCGGCGTGGCAATAATGACGAGCTCGGCACTTTTGTATGCCGCTTCCTTATCTGTGGTTGCGTGGAGGCGGAGTTCTCTCTTGCCTTCCCGCGCCTGCTCAAAAAAGCGCTCGATTTCTGTGTCCTGAATAGGGCTGATGAAGCTGTTTATCTGCCCTACCTTCCCTTCGGTCGTCGTGATCGCAGTCACCTCATGATGCTGCGAAAGGAGCACGGCCAGAGAAAGACCGACATAACCGACACCTGCTACTGTAATTTTCATATTTTGTTCCTCCTGCCGGCCAGACGCCGCGTATGGCGGCGAATGATATTGAAAATCTTTGTGTGATATTTATTTCAGGTAGTAGTCTCTGTACCACTCGGCAAAGGCGCGAAGTCCTGTGCGGATGTTGATCTCAGGGCGGAATCCATAGTCCCGCTCCAGCGCTGCGGAATCGGCATAGGTCACAGGCACGTCGCCTGCCTGCATGCCGACCAGCTCCCGGTGGCCCTCAAAATCGTAGTCCGGAGGCAGGACACCCGCCCGCACCAGTTCCTCCTGGAGCGTAGCGACGAAGTCCAGCAGGTTTTCCGGCTGGCCGCCGCCGATGTTGTACACCGCGTAGGGCGGTATGGGCAGGCCGTCGTCTCCGTTGTGCTTCTCCGGCGCCCCCTGCATGACCCGCAGGATCCCTTCCACGATATCGTCGATATACGTGAAATCCCGCCGCATGTTGCCGAAGTTGAAGATGCGGATCTTCTCTCCGGCGGCGAGGCGCTTCGTGGCAGAGTAGTAAAACATGTCGGGACGGCCGGCAGGCCCGTAGACCGTGAAGAAACGGAGGCCTGTCGAGGGGATATTGTAGAGTTTGCTGTAGGCATGCGCCAGCAGCTCATCGGATTTCTTCGTGGCGGCATAGAGGCTCACAGGATGATCCACCTTATCCTCTGTGCTGAACGGCACCTTCTTATTGCCGCCGTAGACAGACGAACTCGATGCATAGACCAGATGCTCGACAGGATAGTGCCTGCACGCCTCCAGCAGATTATAGAAGCCGATGATGTTGGAATTGATATACACGTCCGGATGGTCAATGGAATAGCGCACACCCGCCTGGGCCGCGAGGTTGACAACGATATCAAAGTGATACGTTTCAAAGAGCCCGTTGACGAGTTCCTTATCGGCGATAGAGCCGCGGACGAAGATGTGCCTGACCGGGGAGGAGGCGGCGGCCTTCTCGATCTGTGCAAGCCGCCACTCTTTCAAGCTGACCTCATAGTAGTCGTTCATGTTGTCGAGGGAGACAACCGTGCCGCTGTCCATTTCTTTCAGCAGCCGCATCACGAGGTTTGCGCCGATAAAGCCGGGCGAGCCCGTAACAAGGATTGTTTTGTTATGAAGATCTATCTTTTGCATGTTAAAACTTTCTCCACACCATTTTGTTTACCACGCCGACATAAGACTGGATGATCCGAACCACCTTGTCAGACACATTGACATCCACATAGTCGGGAACCGGGATACCCAGATCGCCATCGCGCACCATTTCGACCGCGAGATCGACAGACTGGAGCAGCCCCGTCGTGTCAATGCCCGAGAGGACAAAGCAGCCCTTGTCGAGCGCTTCGGGGCGCTCGGTCGAGGTTCGGATGCAGACCGCCGGGATCGGGTGGCCGATGCTCATAAAGAAGGAGCTCTCCTCCGGCAGTGTTCCGCTGTCGCTCACAACACAGAACGCGTTCATCTGCAGGCAGTTGTAGTCGTGGAACCCGAGCGGCTCATGGGCGATCACGCGCGGATCCAGCTCAAATCCGCTGCTCTCCAGGCGCTTCCGGCTCCTGGGATGGCAGGAATAGAGGATCGGCATATCATACTTTTTTGCCATTTCGTTGATGGCGGTAAAAAGGCTGGTAAAGTTCTTCGCGGTATCTATGTTCTCCTCGCGGTGCGCGGATAAAAGGATGTATTTACCCTTCTCAAGGCCCAGACGGCTGTGGATGTCGCTGTTCCGGATGGCTTCCAGATTGTTGGTCAGCACCTCAGCCATGGGCGAGCCGGTCACATAGGTCCGCTCCCGGGGCAGGCCGCATTCGGCGAGATAGCGGCGGGCATGCTCCGAATAGGCGAGATTCACGTCGCTGATAATATCCACGATCCGGCGGTTCGTTTCCTCCGGGAGGCATTCGTCCTTGCAGCGGTTTCCGGCTTCCATATGGAAGATCGGGATGTGAAGCCGCTTTGCGCCGATCACGGAAAGGCAGGAGTTGGTATCCCCCAGCACGAGGACCGCATCCGGCTTTGTCGCCGCCATTGCTTTATAGCTCCGGTCAATGATATTCCCCATCGTGGCGCCCAGATCTTCTCCCACCGCGTCCAGATAAAGATCGGGATCGGCAAGGCCCAGGTCGCGGAAGAATATGCCGTTGAGGGTGTAGTCATAGTTTTGCCCCGTGTGCCAGAGCTGCGTATCAAAGTATTTGCGCGCTTTCGTGATCACCGCCGCCAGGCGGATGATCTCCGGCCTCGTGCCGACGATGATCGCCAGCTTGATCTTGCCGTTTTCTTTCCACTTCGGATATTCCATATGCTTACTCCTTTTCGACCGGTTCAAAATAGGTGTCCGGTCTGTCTTTATCCAGCAGCTCCGAGGCAAACATCACCGTCACCAGATCCTCCGTATCGGAGAGGTTGATAATGTTGTGCGTCCAGCCGGGCTTCATGAAAACGCCCTGAATATGATCGCCGGACACCTCATACTCCTCTATTTCATCATCCTTCAGATTCCGCATCTGAATCAGGCCGTGGCCGTGGACGACAATAAAGATCTCCCATTTGCTCAGGTGCCAGTGCTCCCCTTTTTTTATTCCGGGCTTCGAGACATTGACAGATACCTGGCCGCGGTCGAGTGTACGGATCAGCTCTGTGAAGCTGCCCCGCTGATCGCAGTTCATCCTGTAATCAAAGGCGGTAGCCTCTTTGGGGAGGTATGACAGGTACATCGCAAAGAGTTTCTTTTCAAAGGAACCGGGTGTTAATGAATGAATGATGAAATCCTGCGGGAAAGCGTGAAATTGCTCAAGCAGTTCCACGATCTGTCCCAGCGTGGCTTTATGTTTGACCGGGCAGTGGCAGTAACGGCCGGCTTCATCCGATACAGCCTCCACTCCTTCGTAATGGCAGCGATGGGGATGCCCTTCCATCGCGTCATAGATTTCCTCACAGATATCATCGAAGAAAACCATTTCCATCATGACGCTCGGATCGTTGACGGTGATTGCCTCTCCGCGTCCGATGCAGTGACAGAAGGTAGCGACCGCGCTGTTGTATTTTGGCTTGATCCATTTGCCGAGCATGTTCTCAAAGCGGTAGACATAGACGGGAGCGCCGGTTTCCTCACCATATCTGAACACCAGTTCTTCCCCGGCAAGCTTGCTGCGGCCGTATTCCGAGTTGCCGAAACGGCCGGAGAGGGTAGCCTGAACAGAGGATGTAATGAGGATGGGGGCTTTGCTGCCGCAGCGCTTGAGCGTGTCAAGGAGGACAGAGGTAAAGCCGAAGTTTCCCTCCATGAACTCACGCTGCTCCTTTGGCCGGTTCACGCCCGCGGCATGGACGATGAAATCAGCCTGCGCGCAGAAGCGCTCGAGCTCCTCCCGCGTATTCGAACGACCGTATTCAAAAATCTGATCGATCGAGAGCTTGGGCCTTGTCCTGTTCTTTCCGTCGCGGATCGCTTTGAGATTCTCTACCAGATTACGGCCTAACGCCCCGGCCGCACCTGTTACCAGAACATTCATACAATTATCCTTTCCCACGCTCGTCGGCCTTACGGGAAGCGCATGCAGCCGCGCAGCTGCCGCACTGTGTGCCGCTCAAGCCTGTATTCAGAAATAGGGACGGTACAGATCACGCATCCACAGTGTGCGGCCTGCCTTCCAGCTCTTCCTTCACATAATCTGTGGTGAGGATCTTTTTGACGACCCCGTCAACATCCAGCAGTTTGGTATTCGAGCTCGTATAAGCCTCGTCAGCTTCGGTGATCACGGTGCCTTCAATGAAGTATTTATCATAGTTCAGACCGCGGCTGTCCATCGGTACGCGGAAATAATCGCCCATGTCAGCAGAGTTTATCCGCTCCTCGCGTGTAAGCAGGGTCTCGCTCATTTTTTCACCGTGACGGTTGCCGATGATCCTGGTGCCCGTATCCCCGAAGAGCTGCTGGACGCCCTTGGCAAGGTCCCCGATCGTAGAGGCGTCGGCCTTCTGAACGAACAGATCGCCCGGCTCGGCGTTGACGAAGGCAAACTTGACCAGCTCGACAGCTTCGTCCAGATTCATCAGGAATCTGGTCATATCCGGGTTTGTGATCGTGATCGGGTTGCCGGCCTTGATCTGGTCGATAAAGAGCGGGATCACGCTGCCCCGGCTGCACATCACGTTGCCATAGCGCGTGCAGCAGATGACGGGGCCTCCGCGCTCGGCACTGACGCGTGCATTTGCTTTGATGATATGCTCCATCATGGCTTTGCTGGTACCCATCGCATTGATCGGATAGGCCGCCTTGTCGGTGGACAGACATACAACTCTCTCGACGCCGGCATCCATGGCGGCATGGAGAACGTTATCCGTACCAATGACGTTCGTTCTGACCGCTTCCATCGGGAAGAACTCACAGCTCGGCACCTGCTTGAGGGCCGCGGCGTGCCAGATATAGCTCACGTTATACATTGCATCACGGACGGAATCTTTGTTCCGCACGTCGCCAATGATGAACTTTACTTTATGTGAATAGTCCGGGTATTTCGATTGCAGCGCGTGTCTCAGACTGTCCTGCTTTTTCTCATCCCGGCTGAATACCCGGATTTCTGCCACAGGGCTTGTAATAAAGTGGCGCAGGACGGTGCTTCCGAACGACCCCGTTCCTCCGGTGATCAGCAGAACCTTGCCTTTGATTTGTTCGTTAATATCCAACATGCTGTGTTTTCCTCTCTTTCCAGCTTTTTTATTGCCCAGCTTCGCAGTTTGATTGCAAAATAACATTCCCTGTGAATGTATCTTATAATATTTTTTGTAAAATACATATTAACATGCCCTGTCGGTAAAAGCAAGTGCAGGTGTTGCAAGGTATTGGTGTTACGACGATGATTAAGCAGAGCGTACCTTTGAAGGCTGAGCGAGTTTATCGTCAAATGCAGAACAAGGCTTCCGAGAAATCGAAGGCTTTCGCGCAGCAAGCCGTTAGATATATTTTTCTTTACCTTTCGGACAAACTCTGCTATAATCTGACCGTAAACAGCAAAACCGACTTACAAAGGAGACTAATAAAATGAACAAAACAGATCTGATTAAAAAAGTTGCCGCAGAGAACGAGCTGACCCAGAAGCAGGCTACCGCCGTTGTGAACAGTGTTCTCGACTCCATCATGGACTCCCTCGCCGCACACGATCCCGTTGCGCTGCTCGGCTTCGGCAGCTTCTCCTGCAAGCATCGTGACGCCCGCCAGGGCCGCAATCCCGCAAACGGCAAGACGATCGACATTGCCGCAAGCAACACCCCCGTTTTCAAGCCCGCGAAGGTGTTCAAGGATAAAGTGAACAAGCCCCGCAAGTAATGCTTCCGCCCGTCGGAATTTCCGGCAGGCGGTTTTTTTCGCAGCGGCGTCTGCCTCTCCGTCCGCCGATCCGGGAAAGGAATTTGCGGCAGGACTGATAATGCCTTGAAATGTGAATCCGACAATGGTAAAATGCCCATCGTATCTGCGACTGGCGGAGCTCATATTTCGGTCGATCTCTCGTCCGCGAGGCGGCGCCGGGGCCTGCGCAGCGCAGAACTTGCAATATTCTTTCTTCATCTCAGGCTTGGAGGTTTTTATGAAAAAGCAATTGCTTACAACAACCATCGGCACACTTGTTCTGGCCGCGGCCCTCACAGGCTGCGGGAAAACGAACGCGCCGCAGGAGACGCCCGCCCCTGCCGCGCAGGAGACCGCCGCCCCCACCGTGCAGGCGGCGCCTTCCCCGGCGGTTCCGAGCGCGCCGCAGCGCCAACACGGCGAGCGCTATGATACGACCATCATCCTCGAGGGCATGGAGGAAACGGTTCATTACGAGCATGTCCGCAACGAGGGGCTGGGTTACGAAATCGACTACGACTATGAGTCCTTTACCCGCAGGCGGGAAGCTGATCGTGAGCTCTACATCTCGGTCTGGGACAGCCCCGAGGTTCCCGAGAACTATCTTGAGATCACCTCCAGCGCAGACAGCGCCGAGACCGCTGCCGCCGCCATCAGCGAGGAACTGGGGCGGGATTACGAAGTCAGGCAGGATTCCTTCGAGCTTGACCGTGCGGGCGCCTGCATCCGCATCCATGCCGACGAGATCAAGGGCGGCGGCTACATGCCCGAGCATCTGCAGACGGTGTTTATCATCCCCGCGCCCGACGGCTGCCGCATCGCCTGGGAGCATAGCTTTATCGCCGAATCCGAAGGCTTCGGGCATCGCTTCGGCTATATGATGCAGACGTTTTCGGTTCTGCCCCGATAAAAAAAGAACATGGAGCTGCAGCAAATGAACTGTGCTGCAGCTCCGTTTTTTTGCCTGCTGCAATGTGCGCTGCCTGCTTGGGCGGGGCCGTATGGTGTTGGAAATTTTTGCCTGTCAAAAGTGCGGTTTCAAGCTTGCTTTACGAACATAGCCTTTGATGAAAAAACAACACCGGGGATACTGCCTTTGCAGCCCTCGGTGTTGTTCTGTTTACGGCTGTCGGTACAGCCGTCTGCTTTATCTGTTTCCGCCGTCCGGGTTCAGCCGCCGGGCTTTGATACGCGTACGCAGTTTTTGCCGCAGCGCTTTGCCTCATAGAGCGCCTCGTCCGCGCGGAAGACCAGCGGGTCTGCCTGCTCGTTCGGCAGGGCCTGCGCCACGCCGAAGCTTGCGGTCTCCCCGCCGCAGAGCGGGAAGGTCAGCTTCTCGATCCCGGCGCGCAGCTTCTCCGCGACGGCCGCCGCGCCCTCCAGTCCGACGCCCGGCAGCAGGATCATAAACTCCTCGCCGCCCCAGCGTCCGCCGGCGGCGTCGGGCAGCGCCCCCACCGTCTCACGGATCAGCGTCGAGACCGCGACCAGCACACGGTCGCCCTCCTGGTGGCCGTAGGTGTCGTTTACATGCTTAAAGTCGTCCAGGTCGATCATCACAAGGCTCGTGGCGCTCTCCCCGCTGGGGTCGGTGCCGTTTTGCTGAACGCGCTCGGTAATAAGCCGCTGGATCTCACCGCGGTTATAAAGCTGCGTCAGGCGGTCGGTGATCGCCATGCGGGAGAGGGTGCGGTTTGCCTCCACCACCTCCGCCGTGGCGGTGTTGATGAAGTTTACAAGCCGGCTGACCATGGACATGCTCGATTCGTTCTGCGCAGCCTCGGGCTGAGGTTCGGGCATCTCGCGCTCGACCGGCCCGCCCTCGCGCATGGCGGCCACAACAAGGGACAGGTTGTGGTGATCCATGCTGCCGTGCCAGCGAATCAGCTCGCCCGCCGTGCAGAAGCCGTAGGTCGGCGCGATCAGATGCAGGGGCCGGGTCTCCCGGCTTGCCTCCGTGCCGCCCCAGAAGGTTTTCCGCCCGAAGCAGTCAAAGGCGGAGATCACCTCCGGCGAAAAGTCGCTGATATGCTTTGCGCAGCGCTGCACGTTCTGCAGGATGGTCTTCGGATCTCCGTAGGTTACGCGCAGGACGCTCCCCTCCGGGATGTCGGTGCTCATGACGAGCGTCCCGTCTTCCTGACAGGAGAGGGCGTGGCGCAGGAGGGAATAGTCGTGACAATTCACCGCGAAGGGAAACTCGAGGGCGTTATAAAAAATATGTTCATCGTTCGGGATGCGCAGATAGTGGTGATAGATTTCAAAAGCCGGGGCGCCGTCCAGCTCGTGCAGGAGCTTCCCCTCGGCCCGCGTCACCTTCAACGGATAGCCGAGCGGCTTCCAGCCGACGACATAGGCGTTCATGAGATGAAAGTCCGCGCCGCCAAGAAAGCTCATCACGATGCCGTGGGTATTGATCGCCGCGCCCTTCTCAAAGACATAGGCGGTGAAGGTATTGTCGCCGAACGCGCCGCCGCCCCAGATCGGGATCGCCGCCGGGATCTCCGCCTGCAGGATGCTGCACACCTCCCGGATCGGGATGGTATCAATCGTCATGATGACCTCGATCGCCTTTACCTCCGCGAGCGTGTCCCGCATCTCACGCAGAGATTGGCGCAGGGAATCGGCATTCATATCCTCGATAGAGAAAAGGCGCGTGCGGGCAAAGCTGTCGGGACGCTCAAAGATCGTGCAGGTGACCACGAGCTTTTCCGTCGTGACGTTTCCCTCATAGAGACAGCCGGAGGCGGAGGCGCCGACATAGACCGCATCGGGGATGATCTGCTCCACAAGGATGCGCACCAGCCTGACGTCCGCTTCATCGGCGCCGTCAGAGAAGATATGGATGAGCACGTCGCCCGCGCCCTGCGCGTCCCGCCAGTCACGCCAGGCCTCTACCGCATGGGCGAAGGAATTGGAATCCTGATACGAGATCTGAAACTGCCGCACCGTTGTCATCTCCTTTGCTGTTGAACCGTATAATTAACCATTATTCATTTTAGCACATTGGATGATACTTGGCAACCGAAAAATGCAGAAAAGGCAAGAGTCCGCTGTGATGACTTTCGCTTGCAAAATGCGGGAATTTCCGTTACTATGAATAGCAGAAGAAACAAAGGGGGAATTGCAATGAATCCGAAAAAACTGGGCTTCGGCCTGATGCGCCTGCCGCTTTTAAACCCGGAGGACGACGGCAGCATCGATCTTAAAACGCTCGAGCAGATGGTGGACACCTTTCTGGAGCGCGGCTTCACCTACTTTGACACCGCCTGGATGTACTGCGGCGGCAAGAGCGAGGAGGCCGCTGGCAAGGCCCTGGTCGCCCGCCACCCGCGCGACAGCTTCACCCTGACCACGAAGCTGCCTTCCTACATGCTCAAGAAGGAGGAAGACCGCGAGTGGCTGTTTAACGAGCAGCTTAAGCGCACCGGGGCCGGGTACTTCGATTACTACTGGCTGCACAATGTAAACGCCGAATCCGTCGTGACCTTCGATAAGCTTCATTGCTGGGACTTTATCCGCGAAAAGAAAGAGGCCGGGCTTGTCCGGCACATCGGCTTTTCCTACCACGACGGGCCGGAGCTGCTGGATCGCCTGCTGAGCGAGCACCCGGAGGTCGAATACGTCCAGCTGCAGCTGAACTACCTGGACTGGGAGAGTCTCGGCGTACAGAGCCGCGCCTGCTATGAGGTCTGCGTGAAGCACGGCAAGCCCGTCATCGTCATGGAGCCGGTGAAGGGCGGCAATCTTGCAAAGGTGCCCGCCGATCTGGAAACGCTCTTCAAGCTGCGTGAGCCGGAGCTGTCCGCCTCCTCCTGGGCCATCCGCTTTGCGGCGACGCATGAGAACGTCTTCATGGTGCTCAGCGGCATGAGCAATATGGAGCAGCTTCTCGACAACACCGGCTACATGCAGGACTTCCGCCCGCTGAACGAGGAGGAGATGGTCTTCATGCAGACCGCCGCCGACATTCTCCGGCGCAACATCGCCATCGCCTGCACCGGCTGCTCCTACTGCACGGTCAAGTGTCCCAAAAAGATCGCCATCCCCAACTACTTCTCGCTGTACAATGCCGAGATGCTGATCCCGGAGGATCGCCGCCCCACACACGGCGGATATTACCAGCGCCTGACCCTGCGCTTCGGCAAGGCCAGCGACTGCATCAAGTGCGGCCAGTGCGAGACCATGTGTCCCCAACACCTGCCCATCCGCAAGAATCTGGAGCTTGTCGCAAAAGCGTTTGAGTAACAGACATGGGGCTGCAGCAAAACGCCTGTCATCCTCCTAAAAGGCATAGAGGAAACGTTTTGCTGCAGCCCCGCTGTTTATCGGATAAGCTTTCGGAAAACCGCCGGCAGATGCCGGATCAGATCGGACGGGGCAAGGGAGTACTCCCCTGTCTCTGCTGCGGCGAGATCTCCGGCCGCGCCGTGGAGCCACACCGCGCAGCGGGCGGCGAACCAGGGATCGAAGCCCTGGGCCAGCAGCGCGCACAGCACGCCGCACAGCACATCGCCCGCCCCGCCCTTTGCCATGGCGGGCCCGCCGGTGGGATTGACCGCCGCCTCACCGCCCCGGCAGACCAGTGTGCCGTAGCCCTTGAGGATCAGGATCAGATGCGGGTGCTCTTTTGTAAAGGCCAGCGCGCCGTGCAGTCTCCCCCCGCTGAGATCCCCGCCCAGGCGCTTGAATTCGCCCTCGTGCGGGGTCAGGATCAGGGGCGCGGCGCAGGACAAGAGCAGCGTCGTTTCCCCCGAGAGAGCCGTCAGCGCGTCCGCGTCCAGCACAAGGGGACAAGCCGCGCCGCGCAGAATCCCCTTCACCAGCGCCTGCGAGTCCGGCCCGGTTCCGAGTCCCGGCCCGACGACGCAGGCGTTCGCCTTTTGAAGCTGTTCCAGGATCTGCGGCAGGGCTTCGGCCGAGATGCTCCCCCGCCCGTTTGCGGGCAGGGGCGTGACCACCGCCCCGTCACAGCGCGCGGCGGCGATGGCGTAGATGCTCTCCGGCGTCATGAGATGCGTGAGCCCCGCCCCGCTTCTTTCGCAGGCGTTCGCCGCGAGTACCGGCGCGCCGGAGTAGCCCCGCGCCCCCGCGATCACAAGCGCCCTGCCGTAGCTGCACTTATGGCTCACCGGGCGGCGGCGCGGCAGGATATAGTCGCCCGCCTCCGCCTCCTGCAGGCGCAGGTCGGCATGGAGGTCTTTTACCGTGTCATGGTATTTTTCCGCATAAAGCGCAGGCGTCAGCGTTTTCATGGCCGTTCTCCTATCGTCCCCGGTGGAATCGTTCAAAACAGATCCAGCGCGCTGTCGAGATAGATTTCCTCCCGCACGCGCAAGTGATATTCCGGTTTTGTCATGTAATACAGCAGCATCTCCAGCACGACGGCGCTGCCGAGGCTGCGCCCCTCGATCTTGAAATGGGAATAGCCCCTCGGCAGATAGACCTTCCGGATATCCGCAAGGCCGATGAAGCCGGGGTTTTTCATGGCGTCGGAAAAGCGATAGCCCCGCTCCGCGTCCGGGGAGGCGCAGACGTGATCTTCGCAGTCCTCGCCCAGGTTCTTGCGGCTGACATTCTCATAGCAGCGCTTTCGGTCGGGGCAGGCAAACCAGCAGCATTCATTGCAGAGAAACTCCAGCTTCCGCTTCTGCTCTGCGGGCAGCGCGTCAAGTCTCTCAAAGGCCTTATTGAGCCGGAAGTCCGGCACGACATAGCGAAATTCCGGCCGCCTTAGCTCCGCCTCAAGCTGTGCAAATTCCGTCAGCACCTTGGTTGTCGACGAGACGAAATAGAAGCCCGGCCAGCGCTTTTGCAGATACTCGAGCAGCAGGTCGGAACTGAGGATCACGCCGTTTTGCACCGTGCCGCTGTTCTCAAAGAGGGCGCAGAGGGCGTTGCATTTCGCGTCGGCAAGATGCTCCTGCCGCAGAAGAGAATTCGAGAAGGTGAGGCGGGCGGAGATCCCATACTCCCGCATGAGCGCTGCCGCCTCCCTTGGGATATCCTCCCCGAAACCGACGCGCCCCCCGCCCCACAGGCATTCCGCCGGGGCGCCGTAGACGGAGCCGATGTCGCACCAGTCGTAAAAATACTCCCGGTGTTCCCGGTACAGGGGCAGAAAGACGCGGTATAGTTCATAGAACTCAAAGAGTCCCGGAAGATGATAGTACGCCTTTCTCTGCTTCTCCATCGCGCCATTTGCCTTTCCTTCGCAGTTTGGTAAAAGTATACCCCATTTTGGCATATCCGTAAAGTATGCCGGGAAACGAAAACGCACCCCTGTGTCAAGCAGGAGTGCGTTTTCATGCCGATCAGCGGAAGCTGTTGGCCCAGTTGATCAGGGAATTGTGCCAGATATTCTCCAGCACGTCCCGGCGCATGCGCTCGGTAACGGGGCCGTTCTTTGCCATTTTGCGCAGGATCACGCCCTGCAGCTGCTCGACCGTCATGAGCTCATACGGGATGTCGGGGATCTCGGCGTCCTCGGGATGCGGCTCGGCCTTGGGTGCTTCCGGCTGAATGGCGGCGGGCGCTTTGACCTCCGCCTTCTTTGCGGGCGCTGCCGCCTTCGGAGCCTCGGGCTTCGTTTTCGGCGTCTCGGGCTCTGCCTTCGGCTTTTCGGGAACCGGTATCGCTTCCAATACAGGCGCTTCGGGCTTTGCCGCGCTGTCGTCGGGGGCAAAGATTTCGCCGCTGCATCCGGGCAGGGAGAAGCTCAGCCGTCCGCCGCCGTTCTCGATCCGCTTGCCGGTGAGAAGGCCGACATAGGCGGGAGCCTCCGCCGCGACATTAAACCAGCCCTCGCCGTCGCTGTTGTTGACGGCGACAATGAGCTTACCGCGCCCGAAGGCGTACTGCTGCGTCGTCAGGTGGAGCTGGCGGTAGTCGCCCCAGACCAGATCGTCCTTCCGCTCACGGTGGATGCGTCCCAGGGCGGTGATGAGCCGGGTATAGGGATTGTTCCGGTAGTCCTCATGGCGCGCGCCCAGGTCGAGCGCGGGGCGGAGGGAATCGTCGGAGTAACGCTCCTTGCGCCCGTCAATGCCGAGCTCGCTGCCGTAGTAGACCGAGGGGATACCGGGCAGGGTGTAGAGCAGGATATGTACCGGCAGGAAGTGGGCCTTGTTCATGAGCTTGGTGTGGATGCGCTCCACATCGTGGTTGTCCACGAAATTATAGAGCTTGATATGCGCGGGTACCAGCCCCATCGTGCGCTGGACGGTGTGGGCGATCTCGAAATAATTGTGATCGTTATGCCCGCTGTAGAGCGCCTTGTGCAGGGCGTAGTTGGTGACGGAGTGGAGGGTATGCTCGTTTGCCCAGCGGGAGTAGTCGCCGTGGATAACCTCGCCCATGAGCCAGAAATCGGGCTTGACCTCGTCCGCGGTGCGGCGCAGAGCCTTCATAAACTCGAAGTCCAGCACGTCGGCAGCGTCCAGGCGGATACCGTCCACGTCAAACTCGCGCACCCAGAAGCGGATCACATCGCAGATATAATCCCGGACGGCGGGGTTACGCTGGTTGAGCTTTGCCAGCAGATTAAAGCCGCCCCAGTTGTCGTAGGAAAAGCCGTCGTTATACTCGTTGTTGCCCCAGAAGTTCACATTGCAGTACCAGTCCCGGTAGGCGGAGGCCTCCCGGTGGGCCTGAATGTCCTTGAAGGCGAAGAAGTCGCGCCCGGTATGGTTGAAGACGCCGTCAAAGATGACCCGCAGCCCCTCCCGATGGCAGGCCGCGACGAAATTCCTCAGATCCTCGTTCGTGCCGAGGCGGCTGTCCAGAAGCTTGTAGTCGGTCGTCTCATAGCCATGGCCTACGGACTGGAAAAGCGGGCCAATATAGATGGCTGTGAAGCCCGCGTTCTTTACCTCCGGGATCCAGGGCAGGAGCGTGTTGAGCCGATGCACCGGCTCGCCGTAGTCGTTCTGCTTCGGGGCCCCGGTCAGGCCCAGGGGGTAAACGTGATAAAATACAGCTTCATCATACCATGCCATGCAGAAAATCTTCCTTTCAGATCAAGTATATGCCAAACGCTCAGCAGAGTCCCCGGATCAGCTCCAGGATGCGGCGGTTATACGGGACGGCGTCCAGCAGCGCCTCGGGCACGACGGGTTCGCCCTGTGCGCCGTTTTTGTACCAGGCCATGATGTTGGAGATCAGGACCTCCGGGTCCTCGTCCAGGACGCTTTTGATTTCGGGGGTGATCTGCGTTTTGTCCTCCGGCGGGAGAAACAGCGGCTCGTCCGACTGGAGAAGCTTCGGGTAGTTTTCCTCTATATACATGAGAAGCTCAAACTCGCGCTTGACGACCGCGGGATCGTCGTGAACCAGGTAGATGCAGCCCGTCTCGGTCTCGAGATCGACGGTTTCGCGCAGCATGTCTGTTCTGCCCGCGTTTTCCACCCAGCCGGAATGGAAGCTTTTCAGGCCGAGCAGGATGGGGATGACGCCCGAGAAGGAGATGGTCTGGTCAGAGGCCGCCGCAAAATCCTTGGCAAAGCCTTTGCGCAGGGGCTTGTAGGGCTTTTCACGGAAGCGGCGGTGATACTCCTTGTCCAGCATGCTGTTCAGGATCACCTCGGTCTCATGGTAGCCGAACACCTTGTCGAGGAAGTCGGAGGGCGCGCTGCCGCCCATGACACGGCAGTTTGCCTCAATGAGAACGGGGCCGTTCTTGTCGATCATGTACTCCCCGTGAACCGGGCCGTCGGTGATGCCGAGGGCACAGACCGCCTTGAGCGCATAGTCGATCAGGGCCTTTTCCATCTCGTCCGGTTCATTGATGGACTCATTCCCGCTGTAGATGATCGCCCCGGACGGCGTGCGCTTTTTGTAATACTTGAATACCGAAGTGAGCGCCGGGACGCCGTCGCGGCTGATGGTGTTGACGATGTACTCGGTGCCGAAGATGCGCTCCTGCAGCAGAAAACGGGTGTCCGCCTCGCCGAACATGTTGTTGTCGGCGGCGCGCTCCTGCTCGAACGCCGCGCGCAGCTCTTCCCTGCCGTGCACCAGGTGCACACCCACCGAGGCCGCGCCGTGGTCGTGCTTGAGGACGACGTCCTCCGTCCCCGTCTCTTCCAGGAACTTCAGGCAGTCCTCCCAGCTCTTGACCTCCGCGCCGCGGATGTAGCGCAGACCCGCTTTTTTCAGGCTCTGGTGCATGACGCTTTTCTGCGTCATGTTGGCGATGTTGGAATAGGGGGTTCCCGGCATGCCGAGATCGTCGGCCAGGCGTGTGCCGATGACGACGCCCTCCTCCCCGCCCGGCATGACCAGCAGCGGGTCAAGGGCCTTGACCGCGCGCAGCGTCACGTCGTAGTCGGGATCCTCCTTGAGGATGGTGATGGGGTACGGGATGTGCGAATATTTGATCCTGCGCTCCTCGTCGAGCATTCTTCGCGCGTAACCGTCGGGCAGATAGGCCTCGAGAATGACGGGCTCATAGCCCAGAGCGCGGATATCCTCCAGATAGTTGAACGCCGTGGATGTGGCTTCTGCCACAACGATTTTATTTTTCATAGCTGCCTCCGGTCCTAAGGCTTGTGGAATTCAAGCCAAAGATGTATTCGTGTTTGATATGAAAGAGCTTCGTCAGCACCAGCTCATTGGCCGTGAGCTTCTCCCCCTCGGTCTTGATGGGATAGAAGGGCTTGCCGGGGCTGCGGCAGGTGATGATCGTGTTGTGTCTGTCCGCGCTGATCATGATGTCGATCGGGGTATTTTTGCCGCAGTTTTCATGAATGTAGCTGCATATCTCATCCAGGGCAAGACAGGTGCGGTCTATCAGCTTCGTGTCCTCGATCCGGGAACCAAGCCCCTCTCTGACGGCGGCGTCCAGCCCCTCCGTATTCCGGTGGACGGTGTAGCTGCACAGGGCCTTGAGGGGATTGTGCTCATCCAGCAGCAGGATCGGGGAATAGCGCCCGCCCGATTTCCGGTGGATATAGAAGTTCACGCAAAGCACCAGCAGCAAAACCAGCGCCATGCTGACCGGGAAGGCCGCGATCAGCCCCTCGCCGCCGTAAAGCCGGTACAGGCCATAGCCCACAAGCGGGATGGACGCGGCCTTGTCCAGAAGTCCAAGAGCCGTTGCATACACGCTTCTGTCGAGCGTATTGTAGAGATCCCGCAGCGTCAGAAGCAGGCCGCGAATCGGATAATACAGGACATAGATGGGGGTGAGTCTGGCAATGAGCCGCAGGGAGGCCGCGTCGTGGATGTTGAAGATACCGGCAAGGGGTTGAGAGAAGCGCGCAAAGACCAGCGCGAGCGCCGAGCAGATCAGCACGACCCCGATGGCGACGTTTCGCGTCAGGGTACGGATGCCGTAATAATCCCCCTCGCCCTTGAGCATGGCGGCAAAGGAGGCGTTGTTGTCGCCGACGCCGCTGAGCGCGACGGAGATGACGGAATCCATCTGGCCGAAGAGGGACATGGCCACGACGCCCTCCTCCGCGAAGCTGAGATTCATGAAGTGGTTGCAGAAAATGCCCGTCACGGCGTAGCCGGCCTGGACGATTCCGGCGGGAAAGCCCTTTCTGACGATCTCCCCCACCGCCCGCCAGGGGTTCTGGAGCTTTTCCAGCCTCAGCGGCACCTTCTGGAAGCGGCAGATCAGGATCCCGGCCAATAGTGCGATGAGATAGGAGATCACCGTCGCAAGCGCCGCGCCCTCGCAGCCCATCCCGAAAGCGCGGATCAGGAAGATATCGAGGCCGACGTTCATCAGGTTTGCCGCAATGATCAGCCCCATGGAGAGGAAGGGCTTGCCGACGACGGGCAGAAAATACGTGACGTTTGTCAGCGCCACGGCCGCGATGACGAACCAGCACAGGAAGGTCACATAGCGGTCAAAGTCCGCCCGCAGCGCGTCCGGGCAGCCGAAGGGTCCGGCAAGTCCGGCGCGAAAGAGCATCAGCCCCAGAAACAGGAGAAGGCCCGCGCCGAGCGACAGGAGCGTGGAGGCCGTAAAATACGCGTTTGCCCGCTCCCTTTCCTTCTTGGCAAGGTACTCCGCGTACAGCAGCGAACCGCCCAGTCCCGTGATCGTATAGACCATGGAGGCCATGAACACGATGGGCGAACCGAGGTTCACGATGGCGAAGGCGTCCTCGCTCAAAAGCCGCCCGACGATCATGCTGTCCGCAAACTCGCTCAGGGACACGCCCACAGCGGACAGCAGCGCCGGGATCATATAGAGGCTGTATTTCCTGTTGAGGATCGACGCGCTTCTTTTGTATCTCTGTTCGTATGACGTCATGCCGATAAACCTTCTTTGAACTTTTTCAAGCTATTATAATCATATGCCGCTCAAAATGCAAGCAACAAAAGGGTCGTGCACTCGCGGTCAAAAAAACCGGCATTGTCCGGCGCGTAAAAGAATACGTGTCAGGCAATGCCGGTTATTTGCTTTTACATCGGCTGCGGGATCGCGGCCGGGCGTCTGCCGATCAGGGGTACAGGCCCGCCGCGACGAGCAGCGCGTGATCCTCGAGATCCTGCCGCTCCTTTTCGTAGTTGCCGAATTTCGGGTTGCCGCCGGAATCAAAGACGGCGTAGTTGTCAATGTGGTCTTCAAAGGTCGTGGTGCCCTTGCTGCTGTCATAGAACATGCTGCCCGTCTCATCCATGTAGAAGATGCTGCCGCTGGTATCCTGGTAGACGAAATATTCCTTTTCGCCGTCATAGATCACGCCGCCGCAATAGGGGCAGTTGATCATGCTGCGGAAAACCTCTTCCCCGCAGTGCGGGCAGAGCAGGATCCGGCTGCTGATGCGCTGGCCGTTGGCCCCGGTTCTGGTTCCGGGCACGGCCGTTACCTTGAGGCGCGCGCTGTTGGTCTTGATGGAGGCGTCCTCGTTGGTAAAGGTGCAGTAAAAGCTCCAGCCGCTCATATCGATATTCAGGTTTGTGATGGTCAGCGTCGTCTCGTTGTCCCCTGTGACCGTGGAGCCCGGGAAGGTTTCGCGGAAGGTTTTCAGATCGATCTCCCGCCCGCTGGGTGAGACAGCCGTCCATTTCAGCGACGTCCACCTGTCGGCATGGGTGACGAACACGGCGCTCTCCCCTTCATTGTGCCCCTCGCCGCTGGGCTGCTTGGTGATCACCGGCGCAAAGGCGGAGATCTCCGGTGTCGGCGCAGGCGTCGGGGTCGGAGCCGCACTCGCCGGGGCGGGCGTCGCCTCCGTCCGCAGGATGGGCGCGGGCGTTTCGATGGGGATAAAGGTGGGCGTGGGATCCGCCGGGATGGGCGTCAGCGTCGGTCTGGAGATGGCCGCTTTGGGGGTCGGGGACGGCGCTTGTGTCGGCGTCGGCGTTTCGTTCTGCACGGGCGCTGCCGCGAACACCGCTGTCGGCGTCGGGGACGGGGTGGCCGCAGGCTCAGCCGTCTTTCCCCTGCCGCATGCGCACAGCGACAGGGTCAACAGCGCCGCAAGCAGCGCGCAGATTGTTTTTTTCCTCATTTGGGATCGTCCTTATGTACGAATTGAAAGTGATCGTTTATCCGTTGATATTGCCGACAAGAACATAAACGTCGCCGTAAACCTCATAGATGTCGCCGTTGGCCGGATCCACGTAGTAGTCAGGCTCCTGCGTGGTGTAGTCAAAGCCGCCGTCGTTGACGTACGTGCCGCAGACGGGGCAGACAGCGGCGTTGCTGGGAATCGAGCTGTCGCAGATGGGGCAGTTGACATAGGTCACGGTCTGGTAGGTCTGGGTCTGTGTCGGGGTCTGGGCCTTTGCGCCGAGGACATGGAGGGCGACAGGGTTGGTGTCGACCGTGGTGCCCTGGTTGTCAAAGGTGCAGTAGAAGCACCAGTTGTTCATCTCCATGCTGATGTTCCGGATGGTGAGCGTACCGGTGTTGTCCCCCACCGTGGCGCAGTTGGGGAAGGTGTTGCGGAAGGTCTGCATATCCATATCTTCACCGCCGGGCGTGACCGCCGTCCAGTGGACGCTGGTATAGCCGTTGGCATCGGCAATGAACATGGCGCTGTCCGGGGCATAGTGGGACTCACTGGTCGGCTGCTTGATGATCACCGGCGCGGGGGGTGCGGGCGTCGGAACCGGGGTGGGCGTCGGCGAAGGCGTCGGCTTCGGGGTCGGCGCCGGTGTGGGCGACGGCGTGGGTGCGGGCGTGGGCACCGGCGTCGGAACCGGGGTCGGGATCGGCGTCATGGTGGGCTCCAGCGTGGGCATCGGCGTCTCCGGTGCGGGCGTGGGCGCTGTCTTATTGCCGATCAGGTTCTTGATCGCGTCGATGTTCAGATTTTTGATAGCGTCGATGTTGAGATCGGCGGTGTTGCAGGCCGTGAGAGACAGCATCAGCAGCGCCGCCAGCATCAGGCTGATTATTCTTTTCTTCATCAAAATCGACCTCCTTGGTACGGTAGTCTTGTCATGGGTTGCGAATCATTTTCAGCAGTTTTTTACCAGCTTTACATAATTCCGAGCTTATTGTACCATACTTCGCCCTGCGAAATCAATGTATATTTTTTGTCACCAAAAGGGTCTGTGCATCAAAAAAACTTGCCACCCTGTGCGGATGGCAAGTTTGTGGTATGTCTTTGTCAGGCTTCGCGCATGGTGACGGTCAGCTCGCCGATCGTGTCCTCGCGGACGGTGAGCACGTCGCCCGCCCGGAGCCAGTCCTGCTGCCCCTCGGGCCTGCCGAGGATGACGCCCGCGGGGGTGCCGGTCAGGATCACGTCGCCCGGCTCCAGCGTGCAGCAGTGGGACAGATAGCTCACAAGCGTCGGGATGTCGTGGATCATGTCCGAACTCCAGCCCTCCTGCCGCAGTTCTCCGTTTTTATATCCGGTGATGTGCATGTTTTTGTAAGACAGCACGTCGGAGGTCACGATGCACGGGCCCAGCGGACAGAAGGTATCGCAGGTCTTGCCGGGCACCCACTGGCTGGTGGCCTTTTGGAGATCCCGTGCGCTGACGTCGTTTGCCAGGGTATAGCCGAAAATATAGTTCTCCGCGTCCTCAACCGGGACGTAGGAAGCGCGTTTTCCGATGATGACGGCGATCTCCGCCTCATAGTCGTGCTTTTTTGAGCTGCGGTTGAGCTTCACCTCGCCCCGGTGGGCCGCCAGGGTGTTGCGGAACTTGGCAAAGATGGTGGGCACCTCGGCGGGCGTAAAGCTGCCGCGGGTCTCCTCGATATGGGCGCGGTAGTTGACCCCGGCGCAGAGGATCTTTTCCGGGTCGTCCACCGCGGGGGCGTAGGTGATCTCATCCTCACGCAGAAAGCGCTTTGCCAGCAGCTCGACCTCCTGCAGATACGGCAGGGCGTTCTCCCGGCCCATGCGGATGGCTTCCATCATGCTCTGGGGCGCGTTGGTGTCGATTTTCATTTCCAGCTCGGTGACGTCGACCACGCCCCGCTCCGTCACGAGGCCGAGGTGGAGCTGACCGTTCACAAGCATATTGATCAGTTTCATTGCCGATACTCCTTAAAAATGCGCCCCCGGCAATGCCGGGGGCGCTGTACAAATGGTTAGCCGATGACCTGTTCGGACAGGACGCTGGCCGAAATGACCTCGGCCTTGGGCACGTCCGCGTATTTGGAGGGCTCGGGCATGGGCAGGCTCTGCATGTATTCATGCATGGCCTCCGCCACACGCTTGCCGGTGGCGACCGCTTCCACGACGGTGCTTGCGCCGTGGGCCACGTCGCCCGCCGCGAACACGCCGGGACGGGAGGTGTGTCCGTCCTCGTCCACGGTCAGGATGCCGGTGCGCTCCTTCTCAAGACCCTTGGTGGTGTTGATGATGTTGCTGCCGAGCTGCTGGCTGACGGCCACGATGACGCCCGTGCAGGGATAGAGCTTCTCGGTGCCGGGGATAGGATGCAGCTTGCCCTCTTCGTCGAATTCATTGTCGGCGAAGACGACGCCGTCGTCGCGGATCTCCAGCGGGCTCTTCATCATCTCGAACTCCACGCCCTCGAGCTTGGCGTAGCTGGCCTCGTAATCACTCGCGGCGATCTTGTCGCGGCGGTTGAAGACCGTGACATAGCGCGCGCCCTGGCGGATGGCGGTGCGGGCGCAGTCCATGGCGGAGTTGCCGGAGCCGATGACGATCACGCGCTCGCCCAGGCGGAAGGCGCCGGGGCTTGCCAGGTAGTTGATGGCGAAGGCGACATGGCCCAGGGTCTCGCCCTTGATGTGCAGGGTCTTGGGACGCCAGAGGCCGGCGCCGACGAAGATGCTCTGGTAATCGTCACGGAAGAGATCGTCCAGCCCGATCGCGCCGCCGATGGTGGTGTTGGGGCGGAACTTGATGCCCTTGAGCTCCAGATGGCGGTAGGCGATATCGTCGAGCACCGCGTCCGGAAGACGGAAGTCGGGGATGCCGTAGCGCATGACGCCGCCGATCTTGTCCTTGCTGTCAAAGATCGTGACCTGGTAGCCGTAGCGGGCCAGGATGATGGCGATGGTGAGGCCGGAGGGGCCTGCGCCGATGATGGCGACCTTGCGCCCGTTGGAGGGGGCGGGGCCGGCGGTCATCTGGTTTGCGTAGGTGGTGGAGATATAGTTCTCGATGATGGAAAAATGCACCGGCACATCCTTGATGCCGCGGATGCAGTGACCCTCGCACTGCTTTTCGTGGTTGCAGACGACGGAGCAGACCGTGGTGAGGGGGTTGTTCTCAAAGAGCATTTTGCCCGCCTCGTTCAGCTTGCCGTCCTTCAAAAGCCGGATCGCTTCCGGAATGTTGGTATGGATCGGGCAGCCCTCCCGGCATCTCGGCTTCTTGCAGCCGAGGCAGCGGTTGGCCTCTTCCATGACATGTAATGCCATAGTGTCTTTCTCCTCTTACAGTGTTACGCCGTCTTTAAAGATGGCGATTTCGCGTGCGCCGCGCTCCTCGGCATGGGTCTTCTTGCCGCTTGCGATCTCCAGCACGAAGTCGAGCAGTCTGTCGCCCGCGTGATCCAGATCCTCGCCCTGGGCGACGGAGCCGGCGTTGAAGTCGATCCAGTTGCCCTTCTTCTCATAGAGCGCGGTGTTGGTGGAGATCTTCACCGTGGGGGCCGGGGCGCCGAAGGGGGTGCCGCGCCCGGTGGTGAAGAGGATGATGTGCGCGCCAGCGGCGGTCAGGTCGGTTGCGGAGACGAGGTCGTTGCCCGGGCCGGACAGGAGGTTGAGACCCTTCTTGCGCACGGGCTCGGCATACTCCAGCACGTCCACGATCTGGGCGCTGCCGCCCTTCTGCACGCAGCCGCAGGATTTGTCCTCCAGCGTGGTGATGCCGCCGGCCTTGTTGCCGGGGCTGGGGTTTTCGTAGACCACCTGGCCGTGGCTGACGAAGTATTCCTTGAAGTTGTTGACCATCTTCACGGCCTTGTCGAAGACCGCCTCATCCATGCAGCGGGAGAAGAGGATGTTTTCGGCGCCGAACATCTCGGGCACCTCGGTGAGAACCGTGGAGCCGCCGAGGGCGGTCAGGCGGTCGGAGAAGCGGCCGACGGTTGGGTTGGCGGTGATGCCGGAAAGGCCGTCCGAGCCGCCGCACTTCATGCCGACGACGAGCTCCGACGCGGGAAGCTCTTCGCGCTTAAACTGTCCGGCGTAGTCCGCAAGCTCTTTCAGCAGCTTTGCGCCCGCCTCATACTCGTCCTCCACCTGCTGGCAGACGAGGAACTTGACGCGCCTGTCGTCCCACTCGCCGAGCTCCGCCTTGAACTGCTCCTGCGTCAGGTTCTCGCAGCCGAGGCTCAGCACCAGCACGCCGCCCGCGTTGGGATGGCGCACCAGGGCCGCCAGGAGCTTGCGGGTCTGGGCATGGTCGCCGCCCATCTGGCTGCAGCCGTAGGGGTGGGAGAAGGTGAGCAGCCCGTCGATGCTGCCCTTGACAAGGTGCTGGTTGTCCTGCACCAGTCTTGCCGCGACGCTGTTGACGCAGCCGACCGTGGGGATGATCCAGATCTCGTTGCGGACGGCGGCGCGGCCGTCCTCGCGGCGGTAGCCCATGAAGGTTCTGGGGCTGACCGCGGGCTTGTCATAGACCTTGTGGCAATAGGTATAGTCCGCAGACTCGCTCAGGCCGGTGCGGACGTTGTGAACATGCGCCCACGCGCCGGCGGGGATCTCCGCCTTGGCAAGGCCGATGGGGTTGCCGTACTTGACGACAGGCTCCCCCTCGGGGATATTGCGCAGGGCCATTTTATGACCCCGCGCGATATCTTCAACGGCTGTCACGCTGATTCCGTCAATGTCCAGCGTCTCGCCCTGATGGATGTCCTCCAGCGCCACGACGACATTGTCGTCCGGGTGTATGCGGATCCATTTCATTTGAGGCAGTCCTCCATGGCCTGGTACATGCCGACCTTCTGAATGTGCTCGAGATCGGCGGCGACAGCTTCCTCAAAGCCGGGGATGCTGGAGAGCGCGTCGCCCCAGAGGGCCTTGTTGGTGATGACGGCGTGGGCCAGGGCCTTGCTGTCGTCGTTCTTATGCTCCTCGAAGAAGGCGAGAACCCAGGGATCGTCGCTCACTTCATAGGCCACGCCGTTTCTCACGCCCTGATGGTAGAAGGAGATGAAGGCAGCGATGGAGAAGGTCAGGCACTGCGGCAGCTTCTCCAGGCGCTTGTAGTACTCGGTCACGCTCGGCATGACGCGGGCTTTCCACTTGGAGGCGGAGTTGAGCGCGATGCTCAGGAGCTGATGGTCGATGTAGGGGTTATCGAAGCGGTCGATAACGGAGGCGGCGAAGCTGTCCAGCTCGTCCTTCGGCAGGTCGAGGGTGGGGATGATCTCCTCGAACATGGCCTTGTTCAGATAGGCGCGGATATTCTCGTCCTGCATGCAGTCGCGCACGATGTCCTTGCCGGCGAGGTATGCGCCGAGCACCATGGCGGTGTGCGCGCCGTTGAGGATGCGAACCTTGCGCTGCTTGTAGGGGGTCACGTCGTCGACGACCTGGATGGGCAGGCCGGCCTTCTCAAACGGGAACTCGGCCTTGATGGACTGGGGACCCTCGATGACCCAGGCGGCAAAAATCTCGCCGGTGTCGATGAGCTGATCCTCGTAACCCCACTTCTCCCAGAGGGAGGGAGCCTCGGCCTTCGCGCCGCCGGTGACGATGCGGTCGACCAGGGTGGAGCAGAAGACGTTCTCGTTGTTGGCCCACTGGCAGAACTCGTCCTCAAGACCCCAGAGCTTGATGTACTCGTTGACGCAGCGCTTGAGCTCGTCGCCGTTGTGGTCGATCAGCTCGCAGGAGAGGATGATGAAGCCCTTCATGCCGGTCTTCCAGCGCTCATACAGCATGGCGGTGAGCTTGCCGGGGAAGCTTGCGGGAGGCGCGTCGTCCTTCTTGCAGGCGGGATCAAAGGCGATGCCGGCCTCGGTGGTGTTGGAGACGATGAAGCGCATCTCGGGGTTGTGCATACACTCGAGCATCTTGGCCCAGTCGCGCTTGGGGTCGAGGCAGCGGGAGACGCAGGAGATGACGCGGGTGCGCTCGACAGGCTTGCCGTTGTCGCGGCCGCGGAGGATCAGGGTGTAGAGCCCGTCCTGCTCCTGGAAGCGGTCGGCAGCGTCGGGATGGCCGCCGCGGGGCTGGCAGACGACAACCTTGGAGTTGAAGCCGGCCTTCTCGTTCATCTGGTCGATAAAGTCCTCCACGAAGGCGCGCAGAAAGTTGCCCTCGCCGAACTGGAACACGCGCTCGGGAGCCTCACGCAGGAGGTATCCGTCATAGCCCTGGGCGTCCAGGGTCTTGTAGCTCAATCTGTCCATTGTAATCTACCCCTTTTCATTATAGTAAGGTAAAAATGTGTATCAGCCGCAATTCGTGAAAAAAGCCTTACCTCCCTTTGAAAAAAGGGAGGCGGCCAAAGGCCGGAGGGATTTCGGGCCGCCGCTGCCTGTGGCAGAAAAGGCGGATTCGATCCCCCAGTCGCTTCGCGGCAGCCCCCTTTTTCCAAAGGGGGCTGAGCCGCTCTCAGTTTATTGGATCAAAGGCCGAAGTAGCGCTCGGCATTCTTGAAGCTCACGCCCTCGACGATGCGCTTGAGGTAGGCGTCGTTGGCGGGGTACTCGCCGTTTTCGACCCAGTTGCCGATCAGGTTGCAGAGGATGCGGCGGAAGTAGTCGTGGCGGGCATAGCTCAGGAAGGAGCGGGAGTCGGTCAGCATGCCGACAAAGTTGCCGAGCAGGCCGAGGTTTGCCAGCGAGCGCATCTGGTTTTCCATACCGCTCTTGGTGTCCATGAACCACCAGGCAGAGCCGAGCTGGATCTTGCCGGGGATCTCGTCGGACTGGAAGCAGCCGCACATGGTGGCCAGCATGTCGTTGTCCACGCCGTTGAGGGAGTACAGGATGGTCTTCGGGCACTCGCCGGTCATGTCGAGCGCGGAGAGGAAGCGGGCAATGTCCGCGCCGCAGGTGGTCTGGGCGATCATGTCCACGCCGGTGTCGGGGCCGAGCTTGGAGTAGATGCGCTCATTGGCGTTGCGGTAGCAGGAGTAGTGAAGCTGCATGGCGATGTTGAGGCGGTGATAGGCGCGGCCCAGGCACAGCAGGAGCGCGGTCTGGTACTTCTCCGCCTCTTCCACGCTGACCTCGCCCCCGGCCATGACCTTGGCGTAGGCAGCCTGCACCTCTTCTGCGGGCGCGGGACGGAAGGGGATGTAATCCAGGCCGTGGTCGCTTGCGCGGCAGCCGAGCTTGGCGAAGAACTCCAGGCGCTCGATCAGGGCGGCGCAGACCTCATCCACGGTCTTGAGCTCCGTCTTGCCGACGGAGGCGGCGAGCTTGCCGATGTACTCGGCAAAGCCGGGCTTCGAGATATTGATGGCCTTGTCGGGGCGGAAGGAGGGGCAGACCTTGACCTTGATGGTGGGGTCGGCCGCGATCTTCTCATGCCACTCGAGAGAGTCGATGGGATCGTCCGTGGTGCCGATGAAGGCGACGTTGGCCTTCTCGATGATGCCGCGCACGGTCATGGAGGGATCGTTCTGCAGCTTGTCGTTGCAGAAGTCCCAGGCTTCCTTCGCGGTCTCGGGGGTCAGGGGCTTGTTGTAGCCGAAGAACTGTCTCAGCTCCAGGTTGCACCAGTGGTACATGGGGTTGCCGATGGCCATCTGCAGGGCGTCGACAAACTTGAGGAAGCGCTCGTAATCGGGCTTGTCGCCGGTGATGTAATCCTCGCTGACGCCGTTGGAGCGCATCACGCGCCACTTGTAGTGGTCGCCGAAGTAGGTGCCGTCGGGGTTTTTGCCGCCGAGCCAGACTTCGACCAGGTTGTTGAAGCGGCGGTTTTCGTAGATCTCCCGGGGAGAGATGTGGCAGTGGTAGTCGGACAGGGGCTGGGGCGCCGCGTAGTCATGGAACAGGTGGCGGGCCGTCTCGGTCTCCAGCAGGAAATCTTTATCCATAAATTCTCTCATTGGAATCACCTCTTGATATCATAGTCCATATTCATCAGCGCGCGAATGCTCTTGGCATCGTCGGTGATGTTGGCGTCGCCGTGGATGGTATGCTTCAAAACAGAGCTTGCCACGGCAAAGTTGACCATCTCCATGGGCTTGTAGTTCATCATCATGGCGTAGATCAGGCCGCTTGCGAACGCGTCGCCGCCGCCCACACGGTCGAGAATGTTGAAGGTGAAGAGCTTGCTCTCGAAGGTGTGGCCCTGATACCACATGTAGGCCATGAGGCTGTTTTCGCTGCCGGAGTGGGCATAGCGCACATGGCGGGCGATGCACTTGATGTTCGGCCAGCGCTGAACGAAGGCCTGGAAGATCTCGTCCTGCTGCTCATAGCTGGGCTGCAGGGGCACGCCGTCCTTGAGGTCTCCCTTGCTGTGGTCTGCCTCGTCCCGCCAGAGATGGTAGGGCTCGATACCGAAGAGCACATCCACATAGGGCAGGCATTTGGTGCAGAAGTCGCGCGCCTCGTCCCAGGTCCAGAGGCTGGAGCGGAAGTTGCCGTCGAAGCTGACGGTGAGACCCAGCTCCTTGGCCTTCTGGATGCAGGCGAGGATGAAGTCTGCGCAGCTTGGCGACAGGGCCGGGGTGATGCCGCTCAGGTGCAGCCAGTCAAAGCCCGTGAGCAGCGCGTCCAGATCGACCTTGGAGAAGTCATACTCGGTGATGGCGCTGTGCTTGCGGTCATAGGTCACCTTGCTGGGGCGGATGCCGTAGCCGGTCTCCAGATAGTAGGTGCCGAGGCGGTGGGTCGGGGTCTCCTCCGGGGAAGAGAGGATCACAGGCGTGCAGTGCACGTCGTTCGATCTGAGCATACGCACGGCGCTCTTGCCGAGAGAGTTGTTGGGCACGACAGAGAAGAAGGTGCTGTCGATGCCGAGGTTTGCCAGGGCGAGAGCGATGTTTGCCTCGCTCCCGCCATAGCTTGCCTCAAAGCTGGTCGCAACCCGGATCTTCTCATAGTTCGGCGGCGTCAGGCGGAGCATGATCTCGCCGAAGGTGATAAACTTCTGGCTCGTTACATCGGGCAGAAGCGGATTCCGGTGCTCCATGGATTTAACGCTTTACGCGCGCGCCGGCGCCGCCCATGATGGCCTCGACCTCATTGACGGAAGCCATGGAGGTGTCGCCCGGGGTGGTCATGGCGAGTGCGCCGTGGGCTGCGCCGTAGTTGACGGCCTTCTCGGCGTCGCCGGTGGTCATGAGGCCGTAGACGAGGCCGGAGGCGAAGCTGTCGCCGCCGCCGACGCGGTCCATGATCTCCAGGCCGTTATACTCCTTGGACTGGTAGATCTCACCGTCCGCCCAGCAGATGGCCTTCCAGTCGTTGACGGTAGCGGTCTTGACGGTGCGCAGGGTGGTGGCCACGACCTTGAAGTTGGGGTAGGTCTCGGCGGCCTTGCCGATCATCTTCTTGTAGCCGTCGATGTTGAGCTCTTTGAGGTTTGCGTCGTTGCCCTCGATCTCGAAGCCGAGGCAGGCGGTGAAGTCCTCTTCGTTGCCGATCATGACGTCGACGTACTTGGCGACCTCGCGGTTGACCTCGCGGGCCTTGTCCAGGCCGCCGATGGCGCTCCACATGGAGGGGCGGTAGTTGAGGTCGTAGGAGACGACGGTGCCGTACTTCTTCGCGGCCTTGCAGGCGGCGATGACGGTCTCGCAGGCCTGCTCGGAGAGAGCGGCGTAGATGCCGCCGGTGTGCAGCCAGCGAACGCCCAGCTTGCCGAAGATGTACTCGAAATCAAAGTCCTCGGGGGTGGCCTGGGAGATGGCGGTGTTGGCACGGTCGGAGCAGCCGACAGCGCCGCGGATGCCGAAGCCGCGCTCGGTGAAGTTGATGCCGTTGCGGCAGATCCTGCCGATACCGTCGGTCTTCTTCCAGTAGATGAGATCGGTGCTGACGCCGCCCTGCTCGATGAAGTCGCGCATCAGCTTGCCGACTTCGTTGTCGGCGAAAGCGGTGATGACGGCGGTGTCCATGCCGAAGCACTTGTGCAGGCCGCGGATGACGTTATACTCGCCGCCGCCTTCCCATGCGCGGAAGGAACGGGCGGTGCGGATGCGGCCCTCGCCCGGATCGAGACGGAGCATGACTTCGCCGAGGGATACGGCGTCAAAACGGCATTCTTCTTTCGGACGCAGATTCAATTCCATGATAATCAATCCTCCTAAAATAGTTAAACACTTGTGTTGTTATTCAATCCTTGTCATTCTGAGGAGCGAAGCGACGAAGAATCTTAACGTTTTCGCTCTTTTTCAAAGATCCTTCGCTTACGCTCAGGATGACAGGCAGGGTCGAATAGTTATCAGATAGTTTATAAACGATTATTTACGCGCTTCTTCGACGATCTCTCTGGACTTCTTGCAAAGCTCGGTGATCTCGTCCCACTTGTTGTTGTCGATGAGATCGGCGGTGACCATGTAGCTGCCGCCGCAGGCCGCGATCACAGGGGCGGAGATGTAGTCCTTGAGGTTCTTGAGGCTGATGCCGCCGGTGGGCATGACCTTGAACTGGGGGAAGGGGGCGGACAGGGCCTTGATCTTGGCAAGGCCGCCGGACTGCTCGGCCGGGAAGAACTTGATGAGCTCCAGGCCGAACTTGAGCGCCTGGTGATATTCACTTGCGGTAGTGCAGCCGGGGAAGATGGGGATGTTCTTCTCCTGGGCGTAGGCAACCAGCTCGGGATCAAAGCCGGGGGTGACGATGAAGTCGCCGCCCGCAGCGATGACAGCGTCAATGTGCGCGGTAGTAGTGACGGTGCCGGCGCCGACCAGCATGTCGGGGCAGGCTTCCTTCATGAGCTTGATGGCCTTGTCAGCGCCGGCAGCGCGGAAGGTGACCTCCGCCACGGGCACGCCGCCCGCGCACAGAGCCTTTGCAAGACCGACCGCGTCGCGCTCGGGGTGGTTGAGCTTGATGACCGGCACCACGCCGATGGCGCTGATTTTCTGATTCATGGCATTCATGGGAAACTCCTCCTCAGTTCAATTTTATTTATCTTGTGTTTGTATTCAGGGCGTGTAGCCAAACTGCCTGTTGAGCCAGGCGTCACAGAGGCCGACCCAGGCGGAAGCGTCGGGATACGGCGTCTCCACCTCCTGATTGCACATGGAGATGCCGTGCGCGCCGCCGTTAAAGAGATGGCACTCATAGGGCACCTTCGCGCGCTGCATGGCGGCGGTGAGCAGGATGGTATTCTCCACCGGGACAGATTCGTCCCCGGTGCAGTGCCAGACGAAGGTGGGCGGCATGTGCGCTGTCACCTGGTTTTCGAGGCTCAGAAGCTCCAGGAGCTTTTTGTCCCCGCCCGTCACATGCTCGATGGACTCGGGGTGCCTGTACTCCCCTGTTGTAATCACCGGGTAGCAGAGCACCACGGCGTCCGGGCGGCAGCTTTCGCCAAGCTTAAGCTCCGGCCTGTGCCAGAGCGTCGCAAGACTTGCCGTGAGGTGTCCGCCCGCGGAAAAGCCCAGGACTGCAATATGCTCGGGTTCGATGTGCCACTCGTCGGCGCGTTCGCGCAGGATGCGCACGGTCTCGGCCAGCTCACGAAGGGGGCGAAGCTCCCCTGCCCTGTCCCCGACCGAATACTCGATCAGGAAGCTCTGGTAGCCCAGGGCCGCAAAGTGCAGGGCCACGGGGTCCTTCTCCCGCGGGGAGAGCCAGCGGTACGCGCCGCCCGCGCAGATGACAAGGGCGGGTCTTTTTTTATGCGCGACGAGCCGATCATGGTCGTCCTGGAGGTAACCTATGACCGGCGCGTCGTGTGCCTGAAAAGAGCATATATTCATCTAAAATTCCCCCTTCCCGGCAAATTCACCGCTCCTCTTTACAAAATCGAAGCCCAGCAAAGCGGGTTCGATTTTGAGAGGAAGAAGGAAGGAGCGGATACGAAGCTTTTGCGGCTCTTACGAAAGCAGCAGAAGCGAAGTGCAGCGAGTTTCTTCTGACGTTACGGCTGTTTGCCGATGTAGGCCAGGATGCCGCCGTCAACGTACAGGATATGGCCGTTGACGAAGTTGGAGGCGTCGGAAGCGAGGAAGACGGCGGGGCCCATCAGATCCTCGACCTCGCCCCAGCGGGCAGCGGGGGTCTTGGCGATGATGAACTGATCGAAGGGGTGACGGCTGCCGTCGGGCTGGCGCTCACGCAGGGGCGCGGTCTGGCTGGTGGCGATATAGCCGGGGCCGATGCCGTTGCACTGGATGTTGTACTGGCCGTACTCGGAGCAGATGTTGCGGGTCAGCATCTTCAGGCCGCCCTTGGCAGCGGCGTAAGCGGAGACAGTCTCGCGGCCCAGCTCGCTCATCATGGAGCAGATGTTGATGATCTTGCCGTGGCCCTTCTCGATCATGCCGGGGATAACGGCCTTGGAGACGATGA
>Ga0247608_10000987_pt1 | contig 42214 bp, 30 predicted proteins | sample 176DNAGHGlowgp2_FD_193490 | JGI IMG/M metagenome (GOLD analysis project Ga0247608, IMG submission 193490) | Sheep rumen microbial communities from Palmerston North, Manawatu-Wanganui, New Zealand - 1766 DNA GHGlow gp2 | ecosystem: Host-associated > Mammals > Digestive system > Stomach > Rumen ...
TTGCAAAATGGATTATCGGCATCATTTCACCTCCTTTAGCATCATGCCCAGCCGACCGTAGATATCAAACAGCGTGCGGCTGCACTCTTTCAGCTCGGCAACTTTCACCCTGCCCTCGTTGCAAAGCTTGGTCAGCTGATTGAGATTGTTGCCCGCAGCTTTGAGCTGTTTGCTCAACTCCCAGAAGCCGTCAAGCACAACTATCTTCTTTCCCAGCGCCGACCGCAGAACGAAATCGGACAGCTTCAGCCCTCGGCTTGCGGCTCGCTCTCTGCTCTTTCTCCGCTCGTCCTCGGTACATCTGACTGTGATAGTTACATCTCTTGTTCTCATTTTCATCACTCCTTTCTTTTCGCTATGAGGGGGTCCGGGGTTCGCCCCGAGCCAGTGAAGCGGGCGGTGGCGGACTGCCGCCTGCGATGCTGGCATTGACAGAATACCTGCGGTTTTCGGACTGCCGTTTGCACCCCTCAAATTGACCCTTTCTTCTTTCGCTATCATTGGCAGAAGAGAGAATTGCACTCTCGTTCTGCATTTAAATTTCACATTGGACTCACTCCTTCGTTATTCATTTTTCAAGATGTTGTGATTTTGCCCTCTATAATAAAGAGACTGGGAACCGGGTTTTGAGAGGGGTAAAAACAAAAGTTGTAATCATTTTTGTAGCCTTGCACAACAAACCGAACTTTGATTTGTCAAGCTGCCGTGAGATTTTGCCCTCTATAATAAAGGGACTGAGAACATGATTTTGCACACCCAAAAATAATGTTTGCAATTTGTTTTGTAGCCTTGCACGGAAAACCGAACTATCATTTAGTGAAAAGCACGATGAGATTTCAACATGTTCCTTTATATATAGGTCTCTAATATAAAGAGACAGGGAGCATTGTTTTGAGACGGGTAAAACTAAAAGCTGTAACAATTCTTGTAGGCTTGCACAACAAACCGAACTTTGATTTGTCAAGATGCTATGAATTTTTGCCCTCTATATATAAAGGCTTTGAGATAGACGTTTTGAGAGGGGTAAATTTGAAAACAGCAATTGTTTTTGTAGCCTTATACAAAGGCATATCCTTTTTTACGCATTACACGTATTACATCTGCCGCTAAGTCAATAACCAAAGGGCTTTGCATACTTTTCCTTCGTATTACACACAGCATACACTCGCATTACAAGTATTACACGCCTTACTTTCGCATTACAGCTTTCAGCCCAAAGCTACGCCGTTTGCAATGACTGTAAGGCGTGTAAGACGAAATTGAGAGTAGAGGGCGCTCTTTATCGGACTCTTCTGAAGCCCTATGTACTTCACCATTAGACATCATTCGTATGTGCGGATTCAATTTTCAAGCTACTAAAAATATTCCTATATGTATACGGAACGATGTTGGAGTTTTGTTAACCTGGTTTTTGAGATCTGTAATATTTTTTGTGTGCTTGCACAACAAACCGAACATTGACTTGTTGAGATTTACAACAGATGATAGTAGCGCTCGTGTGCGTCGATCACAAGGACCTTGCGCGGCGCACTGATGAAAAATGAAAAAGAGCACCCTTTCGGATGCTCCTATATATATTATGGGAAGTAAAATGCCAAGTGTATAGTTTTTGACCACATTTAAAAACCTCTCCGACCACATTTTTCTGCTTGATTTTGCAGGTCAAAGGGTATCTCATTTTTTCACCGAACAGAACGAACAAGCACAGTTTTCAGCGCTTTTGCAAGCTTTCAAAACGATTTCTAAAACGAACACACAACGAACAGCGACGAACAAGAACGAACAGAAAACGAACAGCGCAATCAGCATATCTACGGGGCTTGAATTACTTTGTTCGGTTGTTCGGCGAAGATTGTGATACACCCCCTGTACTTATGCTCACACCTGCGCCTCGATGCCCTGTGAGGCGTTTTCGGGAAGCAGCTCGGGTAACTTGTCGGCGCAAACAAGGCGCTCACAAATCGGCTCACAGTGCACAAGTTAGCGTCACCCCTACCGTCACCCGTCACCGTTACTGTCACCCTGAAAATAAAGGTTTTTCATAGCGTGTGTGACGGTAGTGACGGTAAAATCGCACAGGGAAGGTTACCGTCACCCGTGTCACTTTGAACAGCTTTTGACCGCAGCCGTGCTGCACAAACTCTGTAAACTCCCCGCTTTCAAGAATGCATTTGATTCGAGTTACTATACAGATAGTAATGTGCACCAACGAAAAAGAGCACCCTTTAGGATGCTCTCTGATTCTATTATGGGTAAAAATTATCAAAGTGTATAGTTTTGCAGGACATTAAAAAAACCATTTGCAAGGACATTTTTAATCTACCAATGCTCACATCAATATTTTGAGCAAACAAGCAAACGCAGCAAACAACCGGCAAACAGAGATTCCACCGTTGCTGCGGAGTTTGCACACTATTGTTTGCTCGTTCGGCGGATTTATAAGTCCCTGCTTTCGTTTACAAACCTTGTACAACCTCCGTGTCCAACTGTTTTTTTCTTTCGGTCCAATCTGGCATATGGATTGTTAAGAAGTTATAAAAATCTGAATTGTGATTTGGGTATAACAAATGTGTCAACTCATGCAAAACTACATACTGAATACATCGAATATTAGCTTTAAGTAAGTATTCGTTCAGTGTAATCTTATTCTTTTGTGGATTACAACTTCCCCACAGCGTTTTCATTTTTCTTATCGATATTGTTGGTTTTTCTATACCGTACTTTTTTATTACCATCTTATAAAAGTATTCTACTTCCTGCTGATATACTATTTTTGCTGTGTGTCTCCACCATCTGCTAAACATGCTTTGAATCAATTCTTCGTCATTAACATCTGTTACGAATAAATATACTCTTTTATCGTCAACTTCCACTCTGTTTTTCATTGAGGATTCCTTAAAAATCCTCACATCTTTCCCAAGGAATTGAGTTGACGAACCATTTTTTATATCATATATATTATTAAATCCACTTGTTCTTTTATACTTGGTTATTTGATCATCAATCCATTTCTGACGGCTCAAAAGAAAAATGTTGATCCATTCGTCAGGAACTTGCTCCGGAACAGATATAATCACATCCAAAGATCTGAACACTTTTAGATGTACGTTTTTTATTTTTTTTCGCAGTACCTTAACAGTAACATTGCCGTTTATTGGGCTTAAAAACAAATCAAAAGTATCCATCAGTATCTTGCAACCGCCACTTTCATAATCTCATCAATAATCAAATCAAGAGTGTCAATTTTTGAATTGTTTATCTCATATCCTATTTTATCAAACATTTCAAACAAGCAGTCGTCCAAATCACGGTGAATCTGCTTATGCACCACATCATTGTGTTTCCAATCTCGTTTTGCTCGATTCGCCACAGCTTTCGTTATTCGCCGTGAATGATCAGCAATTATGTCTTCGACGAGATCAGTTAATTCCAAGTCTTTTTTAGCTCTCAGGACAGTGACGATTGCCCCATAAAATGCTTTTGTATCATTGTCATTTGCAATCAATACAGGGTAATCTCTCGACAGTCTACCGTTTCGGAAGTCATCTGCCATTGTTTCCATTGTATTAAAGTATTTATCAGCGTCTCTTGTTTCATTGTATTCTGCCAAAGTCTTTTTTATCTTTGTGGAGAACTCTTCAAACAAAAGCGGATCATCATACCTTATTTGCTTGAGTTCAGACTCGATACGCGTCTTAATTTTATCCGCTTTTACGTTATTGGGATCGTTTGAATGAAGCATTTTTGCCATTGCCGTTTCGTCGGTAATAGAAACCGGCTTAATGATTTGATACACGTCTGTTGCATTAACAAAAGTATCAAGAAGGTTCTTAATTCCTGCTTCATATTTTGATAAATCAATTTCATTATCAAAGCGTTCAATTACGCTTTGACGCAGCTTATCAAAGAAACGATAATCCTTGCGGTATTCATTGAGCTTGTCAAAGCCGATTTCAACGAAGATGTCACGATTCGTTAATGCGAGATTCAACAGGTTTGCATACTCTTTCAACATGTCGTAGAATTCATTTCTTTTGACTTCATCTTCAAGCCTAAGTTGCCAAGCATCTGAGGTAGTATTGTCATCAAACCCCGGGAACATATCAAGCAGCTCTTTGTGTGCTTGTTCAAGCTTGTTCTTTTCATCAATCGGACCAAGAATTGCATTTTCAATGTCAGCTTGATCATATGAATTCATTGAGGATTCCGCATCATCATACAGATCAACAGCCGTTCTAAGCTTTTTGAAAATGCCCCAATAATCAACGATTAGACCAAAATCCTTTCCCTTATAAACACGGTTCACGCGGGCAATTGCCTGTAGCAGATTGTGTTCCTGCAAAGTCTTGTCAACGTACAACACTCCGGCAACAGGTGCGTCAAACCCAGTCAACAGCATATCTTTGACAATAAGCATATTGATATCTCCATCCGGGTTTTTGAAGTCATCGCAGACAGAGTCTGTGTATTTCTCATCATTGTCACCAAACAGCGGCTTTACGTATTTATCGTGGTAGTCCTTGATTTTCTTAATAGCTGTTGTAGTAACGTCGTCATCGTTGCCTTCACGTTTATCGCTGAATGTGATAACCACACGAGGATGGGCTTTTTTTCCGGGCAAAGACGAAATTATATTGAACACATCGACAGCCGTTGCCCTAGAAGAACAGACTATCATCGCTTTCAGTCTTTTGGGCAAACAGTAATTGACAAAATGATCATAGATATCAAAGGCAACCAAATTGATTCTGCTGCTTGCTTCTGCCAACTTAGACCATTTGCTGTATTTACTCTTTAATTCTTTCTTGACTTCATCCGGAAGATTTTCTGTTAGGCTATCGAAGTAGGCATCAATAGAATTAGAAGGGTCATTCTGCTTAACTTTTCTTCCTTCATATACAAGAGGAACAGTAATCTTGTCCTCGATAGAACGTTTCATTGTGTAATTATGGATTGGATCGCCGAATTTCTTGTAGGTGTTGCGCTTGGATTTTGCAATCAATGGGGTGCCGGTAAACGCAATAAGAGTAGCGTTCGGCAACACTTCGCGCATATAGTTATACATTGCACTGTACTGGGAACGGTGTGCCTCATCAATCAATACGTAGAACTTGTCACTGTCGGGTTCAAGATAGTGATTTTTGCACACAGTCTCAAACTTATTGATCAAAGTGGTAACAACAAGATTGCTCTTATCTTTTAATATAGTCTTGAGCCCTTTTCCCGTAGCGGCTCGCACGGGAGCCATCTGGGAATTGGCAAAATTATCCCGTATCTGTTTGTCCAGATTCACTCGGTCTGTGACAATGACAAACCGCGGATGTTCAGTTGCTTTTAGAGACTGTATCTTTTTCACCAACATTACCATAGTCAGCGACTTGCCACTACCTTGTGTGTGCCAGATTACACCTCCGTTTGTTCCTTTATCGTCTTCACCATTTATTCGTTTGATGGCATTTTCTACAGCAAAGAACTGCTGATGGCGGCAAATCTTTTTGATGTTGCTATCATAAAGGATATAATCGTGGATCAGCGTCAAAAAGCGCTTCTTTTCAAGCAGCGAAGCGATTGCGCGATCCTGTTCAATAATATTACTGTTAGGAGAGCATTGCTTGCAAATTGCCTCTTGCCACTGTACATCATCTTCACGCCATTCAACAAAGTAATCGGCACATGTTCCGCAGGTGCCATAAACCACTTTGTTCGGATTCATTGCAATAACCATCTGTGTGTACTTGAACAGATGAGGAATATAATCCGGTCCCATATTCCTGATATTTTGCAAAACGCCTTCTTTGACGTCAATGCTCGACTTTTTGCATTCGATCACTGCAAGCGGAATGCCATTTACCATAATGACGACATCTGGGCGGGCATATTGGCCGTTCGGACGCTCCACGCTGAATTCCTCAGTGACCTGCCAGATGTTATTTGCAGGATGTTCAAAGTCGATATAAGAAAGATCAAAAGACTGTCTAATGGGAACGTCCTGATCGATCACTACGTTTTCCTCAACACTGATACCGAGAGTCAAGAGGTTGTATATCTCCTTGCTTGCCATAGAAAGACCTTGCAGCAAGGAAGCATCCAATGCGTTAACTGCACGCTGAATAGACTCACCCGAAAAATTGAGCTCGTAATTCTTGTATTTGTATGACTGCTTATTCAAAAAGCGAATAAGCTCGTCCGTAAAAATCACTTTGGACAAGCTGCCTCTTTTCTGTTCCGCTTCGCTTCTTGAAACGTATTCATATCCCATTTTCTGCAGGAAAGATATTACTCTGTTCTGACATTCGGGGCGTTCATTAAAAATCGTATGGTTTAGCATGATAACTCCTATACTTTGAAATCATTATTCAAGTCAAGTTCTTTTATTAAGTTATTTATTGATTGACATATTTTTGCTTTATTTATCTCGTAGTCTTTTATACGCAGCTGTAACCAGCTTTCGGGAGAAATGATTACTGACGTTAAATCATATTTCAACTGTGTTATTAACAACGAATAAGCAGCAAACATTGATGTTTTATCGTCATTGATGGATGCTTTCTCCGAATCATAAATCATTTTTTGCATTCTAATTGTTATTTTTACAGCTTGGCTACTACCATATGCCAAAACTTTCGATAGAATAATACGATATCGCTCTAATACCTTTTCATTTTGATCGTTATTCATTATATCATCCAACAACTGACATATATCATATGGCAAAGTTCGAGTTTCTTCCGAAGCTAACGCAATTTTACTCTTTTTTATTTCATTTTTAAAGCTCTTTTTTGTCATAGTAATTGTAACAACAAAACCGATTATTGTTATAATCACTGTTACGATAGCATCCAAGTGCTCATCAAAAGGCGTTTTTGCGGCAACATTTGTTGCAAACATAATAACACTATTCATTGACCAACCCTCACTATTCCATTCAAAAGATATTGTTGTAATACTTTTCGTTGTTGTATTATTGATTCACACTTACGCTGATGAAGGGTGATAAGGTGGTCGAGTTTCGAGAAATATGCTCCTATTTTTTCTTGTTCATCTGGTTGGGGCATTAGTATCTTAATTGATTTCAGTTCTGTTTTATTGAATTTTGGCTGCCCACTTGATGCTATTGAGACATATAATTTGTTTTGAAAATCATCAGCTTGTAAGAGAGTGAACATGAATTTTGTACTATCTTTTGTCTTTAATAAAATAGCATTCGGACCCAGTACATTGAATTCATACGGAAGCGATAAAGGCGCTATATAGTAGACTTCTCCGATGTTTGCTCCAATGTTAGGCAAGACAATACATTCTTCATTTAGGTTCACTCTCCAGAGGTAGTCGAATGCTTTTTTATCTACATATACATAGTCGCTATTTCTAAATTCATGCTTCAAATCTACTGTTCTAATCAACTGCGCATAGTCGGGAGAATTATTATATTGAACATGGTCTGCAATATCAGCAAATGAACCAGCCGCCACATAATCCGTGACAGTTTCCATACACTCACCTAACTCACGCTGTTCCCAAGGATCAGTAAATCCTTTGAAACGATATTTTGGTGTTGTTTCTCCTTTTTTAGGGAAAAGAACAAATAGGTATGCTTTTTTCAGCTTTTGCAGTGCCTCGATTTCTTTCTGATACAGTTCGATCGCTTCATCCCACTTCATAAGGATCTCAGCAATTCGTGATTGCTCTTTAGCAGATTTTGGATAAGCTATATGTATTTTGGGCAATGTATCCCTATTTAGACCATACACCTTAAATCCTGAAACCAATTTTTGAAACTGTTTTTTTGTTGCTTCGGCGGTGGTGATATATTGCTTATACCATTTAGTAACGCTTTCATCTTTCGACTTTCCGTAAATAATATGTAATCCGGCGATAAACGGTTTATTGTCGGGATTATCAATCAATACAGCACGAGATGTCCCTTCCAGATCTTCCGATGCGTCAATAAAAGCAACATCGCCGTCTTCCATTAAGCACGTTTCTTTTCCTGTCAAGGATATGTCGCACTTAGGCAACTGTTCGTACTGTTCAAAAGACACTTTTTTGAACGCTCCTCTGTGCAGGTCACCATAGTGAAGATACGGATATCCACTTTCACCGAGTTCGTCACGTGACTTGCTGAGTCCACCATAGAAGTCAAACAAGTCTCCAAATGTTTTATCAGTCTCCCAATCATTCGGGAAAACACCAAATTCGGTTTTCTTATATCCGTTTGGCACCTTGCCGTTATTCAGTTTATCAATGCGTTGTTTTATATCTGATTTCATACATTCACCTGCTCAATAAGGCTTTACGATTATAATTGTAATATATAAAACTTTGTTGGCTTGTTAAAACAATTCGCTTACATCGTTAAGCCCCAACTCTTTAAGATACGTTTCCATTTCAGCTTCAATTGCGGCAATCTGAGTTTTCAGTTCTGCGATTTCCGTATTAACTTGTTCAATATCAATGATCTTTTCCTCTTCGAACGTGTCAACATAACGCGGGATGTTCAGATTGTACTCGTTATCCTTGATTTCATCGAGCGAAGCGACGTGACTATACTTTTCTATCTCAGCGTTTTCACCGCTACGATACAATTTGTAAGTATCTACGATCTTCTTAATATCTTCATCACGAAGAACGTTCTTGGCGCGATCCTTTTTGAACTCTTTTGATGCGTCAATAAACAGCACGTCGGTATTGCTGCGGCCTTTTCTGAAAACGATGATACATGCAGGGATCGATGTGCCGTAAAAAATATTTTCAGGCAGTCCGATCACAGCGTCAATCAGATTCTTTTCAATGATAGCCTTGCGAATGCGACCTTCGCTTGCGCCACGGAACAGTACGCCGTGTGGAGCAACAGCAGCAACACGACCGTTTCCGCTCATGCTCGCAATCATATGGAGCAGGAACGCCCAGTCGCCCTTACTTGCTGGTGGGACGCCCATATCTAAACGGTGCCACCGGTCGAGCCCGGCTTCCATTTTGAAGACTTTTTTCTTACCCTTTGACGTTTTTTCCGTTTCTTCATCGGAAGATACTTCACCGCCGGGGTTAAAGCCCTCTGCCCACTTATCTTTACTGAAAGGCATATTTGCTACGATACAATCGAACTTCATCAAGTTTCCGTCGCTATCAAGGTGCTGCGGGTTAGCAAGCGTATCGCCCCAAGCAATTTTGGCGTCCTGGATTCCGTGAATGAACATATTCATCCTCGCCATTGAAATCGCAGAACTATTCACTTCCTGGCCGTACATCTGAACCTTATCAAATCCGCCTTTTCGTGCTGCACGGATCAGCAAAGAGCCGGAACCGCAAGTCGGGTCATAGATGCGGTCGTTTTCAACCGGGCAAACGATTTGCGCCATAATTTCAGAAACCTGTTGAGGCGTAAAGAAACTGCCGGCTTTCTTGCCCGCCATCGTGGCAAATTCACCAATCATATACTCGTATGCATCACCAATGATGTCCGCCGGTACCTGATCCTCTTTTACTTCAATGCTGCTCGGATGCAGGTCAAGATCTGCAAAATCGTTGAGTAAATTGCGGAGGATTGGATTTTTCTGTTCCTTCTTTCCAAGATTGCTTTCGCTATTAAAATCAATCCCGCGGAATATGCCGCTGAGGATAGCATTTGAAGTCTCAATTCCAATTAGCGCTTCACTTATCTTTGTTCCAAGATCAGGTGCGTATTGATTTTCAAGCAAATACTCAAACGTGAACTCTTTCTTGAGGAAGAAAGGGAGGTTTGCGATCTGTCGTTCAAGTCGGATCCCACTGTAGTCTTTTTCAAGTTCTTTCACGCTTTCATCGAATGTATCGCTCAAATACTTTACGAAGAACATCGAAAGAACATAGTCTTTGTAATTGGATGCATCAATATTGTCGCGAAACGTATTTGCTCCAGCCCAAAGAGCGCGTTTGATATTTTCAAATGTTGTTTTAGCCATTATTCCTTCCTCCGGTTATATGAATAGATTTATTAATTAGGTAATTGATACGCATATTTTCAAGCTCGGTCAGTCTAATTCTTTTCTTTTTTAACTCAATGCCCTTATACCACAATTCACCAATTAGCTGTCTCTTTTGCCCATCGGGCATAGGGATTTCTAACGATTCAAGGTCGTACCGGCTAATTGATTTCATGACCGCACCTATAGAGCTTTCTTTTGATAATTCACCGATCCTATCATTCAAAATCATGGCAAAATACTTGGCGTCGGTCTTTCGATTTGGTGTAACAATAATCAAATTATTTCCGCAATAAACACTGCCAGGGTCATGATCAATGTAGTTTACAAAAGTTGGTGTGATCCGTTTTATAACTATGTCATGTTCTTGCAATAGCCACTCGTCATCTGGAACATTATTATTAATTGTTGGATTACCGATAACCTTATTATCCACTAGAAAATTTGAACAAACAAGCCATTTGGAAAATGACGTTTGCGTTTTTGACCGTGACGGCGTTATTGAGCAAAAAGTGATTTTTGCACAATCAATCAGTTTTTTATATTGCATTTGTATTACCTCATAAAAATCAAAGGCACAGTAAGATAGAATCCTGCGCCTCTTTTTTTAATATCTTGGAAGAGATCCAAGATTGTCTGCTTTGATGTTGTTAGAATCTGTACGAAGATAACGATTGTCTACAACACGAACATCTTCTCCCTCATGCCAGCAACCGTAACTATAGTACTTGGTCTTGGTACAATTAGGATTTTGATTAATAAAATCAATCATCTCTCGTTTTGTACACTCATTTTCTGCCTGCTGGGAAAAATTGTTTGTCCACTTCATTTTAGATATGTACTCATATCCGTATGAGTCTCTTTCGAAATGGACCGAATCAATATATACCATTATTATTTCTCCTTTCTATGCTATTAACAAGTAAGACGACATCTTGACAAAAAAGAAAAAATACGGTATACTCAAATTGTTTAGGAGAGTATCGTCAAGATGCTCATCGGAGGTTGGAATTTCTATCATATTCCAGCCTCTTTTTCCTTGTTGTAAGCATTATACTACAAAAAATCTTATTTGTCAAGCATTTTCGAAGAAAAAATTGCAGTATCTGATTTACAGCTTTAAAACTGCGCTATTTGTCATCAGCAGCAACGAACATCCAGGCAAAACTCTCAATTAACGTCATTGTAAACTTATGTCTACTCAAAACATCCTGCCAAAAGTCAAACCAGCAGATGCTGTTTTTGGCCAAGAAAGCATATTTGTATATGTTGTTACTCCTATCCCTCATAGTAGTACAGGTCAATATATAATACAATTATAATAACCATAATAACGCAGGGGGTTTTGAGTCTATAACAGCTACCCTGTGTTATTGATATCAACGGTAGTATTAAGTATCAATTAAGTTCTTTAATCGTCTTTTTTCAATACCTTTTGACTTAAGAAGTCCACAACTATACACCGTTCATTTTACTACTTACAACGATTCTTTCTTGTTTTTGGTCCTTATTTGGTCCTTATTCGAGCAAAAAGCTGCCTGAAAGTGCCTTAAGCTGCCATAAGTCAAAAGTGTGGAAACCTCGAAACAGCGGCGTTTACCGCAGATTGCCTTAGACCAGCAAAATCGTTCCATAGCCTTCAAGTCCCACCATCTGCATACCACAAAAGCTCGCAAAAGCGAGCTTTTTCTTTTTGCCTTTTCTTATTGGTCCTTGTCTGTTCCTTATTGGTACTTACCGCCGCAGCCTGTTCAGACTGCGGTCTTTTCATCGTCCTTTCTGTTAAGCAGAACATTTGCAATGGCTCTCAGGTTTTCGGGTAGGTGTATGTTTTTTATTTGCACCTCCAAAACAAAAACAGCCGGGTTTTATCCCGACTGTAGCTGCATGATCTTACATTTATCTCACCTTACAGATCCTCGTATCTGAGTCCGCACAGGTGATACTCCTCATCCCTCATGATCTCAAACGGAACACCTGCTTGTTCAAGCTCACAAAGCAATGCTTCAAAAAGCTCCCTTGATGAATTGCACTGAGCTAAGGCGACAAAGAAGCTGTTGTTTATGCAGGCGATCTCGCACATAACATCAATCGAGCGCACTTCCGCAAGGAAATATAGCTCCTTGATATATGGGTCAAGAGGACCGAAGCTGCGGCTGTTCACATAGGAAACTGATGCCGTCCAGCGGCTTGCTGATGCAGCTTTGGGAAGAATATCCAGTTTCATTTGCAGCGGCATCGCCTTCATTTTTTCAAATCCCATTTTTCTCGTTTTTATATACCACGCTGAGTTTTCTGGCTGTGCCTGGAGCATAAGCTGACCTCTTGTCATGGTACACAACTTCATAATGTCATCAAGCTGACGTTTTTTCGGGAAATCAAGCTCGTAGGCATTGGCAAACATTCTGTAATTCTCGGAATTGCCAAGCATGGCTTTATGGTCTATCGCTACGGACACGGTGACAGTTTTTTCACTTATGGGATCAACACGTCTTATTGTCCTTGCGATGAGCACCGCCATAAGCACGTTCGGGCTTCCGTCGTTTTCCTTGCAATACTTCATTACAGCGCTCACAGGCATTTTAAGGTAATAGATATGATCCGCTTCGCCGGTTCGTGACGGCAGACGGTAAAAATCCTGAGTTGGTTTTTTCTCATAAAGCGGACCTTGTACGCTGTCGGTATCAACAGCTGCAAAAGGGTCGCCTGTTTCAGATAAGGGTGCCTCGCTTCCGGGCAGACGAAAGCCCTGAACAGGAAAAGATACTCCTGTTTTCTTGGAAAGATATACAAATAACAGGCTCTTAAAAAAAGGCGATACACCTGCACCGTCAGACAAAGTATGATTCATTTCAAGGCAGATTCGGTTTCCCTCATATTTGATTGCTGCAAGGTGATAGTTAGCCTCTTTTGACGCAAACTCTATCGGTGCCCAGGTATTTCGCACGGTCATAGGCAGCGGATTGGGTACAACAACGATATCGTTATCCTCGATCTTCGCTCTTACATAAAAATACGCAAAACGCTCACGGAGCTCCAGAGCAGCTTCTTTCAGCAGCTCTCCATCTATATCCTCGGTAAGCACCGCTGTAACGCCCATTGTCATGGGATTTTCCGGCGAGCACGAACACAGCATAGGATCGTAGTAATGTTTAGCCATTTGTATCCCTCCGATTATTACTTCACTGATCTTATCACCAACTTCAAAAAGTCATGTATCTAATCTGCCGGTCCCAAAAGCATAAATGGTAATATACATTATAACGTATTCGCATCAACTGTTTCTTCACGCCGGAAACGTATAATGTTACGGTTATAGCCTGTGGTCACAAGGTACGCTTTTTCCTTCTGCGATTCCATCAATCCGCTGATTATCATGCTGCTCAAACCGTCTATATGAAGATCGGGGTCAGTGATATCAAACAGCTTTCCCGAGTCACGCTCGATAATAAGGACAGAGTCGTCTTCAAAGAAAAGGGAAATCTCTATCAGAACAGACTTTTTTGCCTGTTTGTTCTTTTCCAAAACGGTCAGGCCTATCTCTTCAACAAAAAGCGAAGCACGCAGCGCTTCCTGCTTGTGATAGCCGTGGGAGAGCAAAGCGTCCGTCACTTGCCTTGAGAGCTTGCCCGCGCTTTCGGCAGTCAGCTTGTCGTCCATCACAACGATCTCGGATCCCATATCATTCAGAATAAAAGGGAAATTTTCTTTTCCAAAGCGCAGATATACAAAGATCAGCGCAGTTATCAGCGTCAAAAGCGGTGAAATGACAAATCCGACCCACATACCTTTCAAACCGAAGATCAAACCCCCAAAGATAGGAAGTCCCATATACAGCGCACCGTTTTGCAGGCAGGCAAAGCAAGTTGCCATTTTGATACGGTCGATCAGCATATAGTAGGAGGTCATAATGGAGACTGTGCTGACAAAGGTAAATCCCAGGGACACGATCCGTATAGCAGTCATTGACGGTGCAAGAGCTGCCCCGTCCGTGATTCCGAAAAGAGCGCAGAACTGTTTTGCAAAAATACAGATCAGCACAGTTGCTGCCACACCCTGGATCACCGCCGCTTTCGCTGCGGACTTCATTACTCTTTTGATAAGGCATGGGTTCTTTTCTCCGAAATATGTACCGATAAGCGGCTGCATCGCCATTCCGACGCCGTCCAGCACCACACCGAATTCGATCAGACTGACGACTACGGCGAGAGTGATAAGCCCTGTATCACCGTAATTCTTTGACACAAATCCGATAAGAACGTAGTCCATAAGCGCCCAGCACAGATAGACCGAGGAATCAACTATGCTGTACCTCGACGTCATAAGGAAGTCCTTAAACGAAAGATGCCACACAAAACGCAGAGTGTTCCCCTTGCGGAAAAAATGCCAGATACAGGCGAAAATACCGAGTGTGTTTCCGATTATCGAGCCGAGGATTATACCCGTCATACCCATAAACTTTGCAAGAATGACAGAGCACACAATGTTTCCGCCAATCTGGAAAACGTAGCAGATATTGTTGCACAATTCATCTCCGTCGCTGTAGACCATCTGTTCGAGATAGAAAATAACGATCGTCAGCAAAGCGTTGAGCGGAGTGAGCATATAGTATTTCAGCGCTTGCTCACGGATCTCCCCCGAGACACCGTTGATGCTGAAATAAACGTCCTGCATCAGAAAGATAGCAAGTGCAGATAACAGTCCGATCGAAAGACTGACGATCAGTCCCTGACCGAATATCTCGTCGGCACGTTTCTTTCTCATCGCCCCGACTTCTCTTGTAAAAACTATTCCCACTCCGGTGGAACAAAGATCTCCGAAAAAGGTCACTATCCCGGTTATGGGTGTGATCGCATTGATCGCCGCAACTCCTGATTTGCCGACAAAATAACCTGCGATGATGCTATCGCAAAGGAGCATTATGTACATGACCGCTTTTGTAAAAATACCCGACAAAAGCATTGATCGGAATTTTCGTTCGCAAAACCCATTCATAATGATGAACCTGCCTTTTTGTGATATGCTGCTGTGGATCCTCAATTCTTGTTGTTATGCCATTGTGTTCTCCGATCGGAAGTGATGATCTGCGGTCACTGTATATCGAACACGGCATCAAGGCCGGTGTTTTGCAGCACCTCCGAAAAGTTCTGACCGACGTTGATAAGTTTCATCGTGCCCTTTGCCCCCTTCATCTTCTTGAACGCTGCAAGAAGTATGCGAAGTCCGGCAGAGGAAACATAGTCGCACCGGGCAAAATCAAGTGTGAGTGTCTGCACGCCGTCAAGCTCGCTGTCAACAAGTGCGGACAGCTCAGGTGCGCTCAGCGTGTTGAGTTCGCCTGACAGGCGGACAGTCAGTTCATTTCCGCTTTTTTCTTTGGTAAGTGTCATAGCAAATACTCCTGTTCATTTATTATTTGATGGTAAGTACGACCATCGTGATATCGTCAAACTGCGGGACTTTGTCAGCAAAAACTCTGATATCGGCAAGGATATTCTCAAGCGCCTTTTCACCCGGCTCGTCCCTGGTGCTATCCAGTATTTTTTTCAATCGTTGGGTGCCGTAGAGCGCATTCTCACAGTCGTGCGCTTCCGTGACGCCATCGGTGTACAAAAGCAAGCGGTCGCCCGGTTCGAGTGTGATCTCAGCCTGCTTATATCTCGTAAAATCCATTCCTCCAAGGAAGAGTCCGTGTACACTTTCTATCAGCTCGCACGGCTTACCTTTACGCTGCAAAACAGGGTAATTATGACCTGCGTTTGTGTATTGAAGCGTCATAGTTCGGGTGTCGAGAATTCCGATCCACGCTGTGGCGAACATTCCCTCATCGTTGTTCTCGCACAGTCGTGCGTTGACGGCGTTGAATATTTCCGACGTGGTGTCTTTTGTAAGAGTGTAGTCCTTAATCATAGTCTTGGACTTCATCATAAAGAGTGCAGCCGGGGTTCCCTTGCCGGATACATCGGCGATCAGAAAACATAAATGGTTTTCGTCAATGGGAAAATAGTCATAGAAATCGCCGCCCACTTCTTTTGCGGTATTCATACTGCCTCGCAGGATGATCTGTGGGAAATCTTCAAAATCCGGTGCAGCGGGAGGCAGTGCATCCGCCTGGATCTTTGATGCGATACGCAGATCGGTCTCGACCGCCTCTATATGCGCCTTCGTATCAAGGACGGCGTGAGTGCTGAGGTTGGTTACAAGATAGACAAGCGCAAGAGAGGTAGGCAAGGATGTTTCAATATACATATCCGCACCTTCGCCAAGGATCAATATCTGGATCCAGTAAATGATAGGTGCAATGGCGCCGAAAACGAACACGCTCGTGGGGATCTCCCCTCCGGCAGGTCTTTTTTTCTTTCCCAGCGTGAGAAAATAGATCGCAATAAGCAGAGGAGAAAAAACGTAAAAATACACCATACCCTGAAATAGGCTCTCGAACAGCACCATACTTTCAATGACTCCGTCCTCATTCACCCAGAACAGCAGACGTGTCCAGGGGGTAGTGATGCTGAGCAAGGTGATGACCGCAACAGGTGTGCCGTAATATAGCAATATCCATTTTCTTTTCATCTTTACGCCGAAGCGTTCCATCAGATACCTGTTGAGGTAAATTGAAAAGAAAACAAATGCGATGCAGTATCCGCCTGTGGATATATATTTCAAAGCGATAGGTACATCCTGCCCGTCAAACAGCGTCCAAAGAGTCTCAAAAGCACACTTTGATATGCCGAAGATCAACATAAGAGAGATATAATCTTTGACTTTTTGTTTGTAAAGGAAAATATTGTTGGCAAGCAAAATAGCCATCAGGATCGCTGAAACGAGCAAAATTTCCATAAGCAGTCGATCAGCCAGAGTATTCATATCATATTCCCTTTCATTGTGTTGGTCGTTTGATCGAAAATGCACTTCGGTTAAAACTCATTGTAGTCAGATAACGCCGGTTCTCACCGGGCTTTTCCATACAGGCGGAGACTGCGAAAGCGGCTAATGAGGTAACGCTTACGTCCTCAAAAATGAAACCGACCGGTATCATCAACGCCGCAGTCCGGCGCACCGCATCTCTTCGCAAATTCCTCAGCCGAAACGTCTTTAAAACCTGTACGCTTCAATACAGCAAGATCGGGTTTTATCACGGGGTAACAGATAAGATCCTGAATTTTAGCCTTGAAAGTTAATTTGTTTGTATTATACCACAGCTTAAAATAAAAGTCAATTATTACGGGCAATTCCCGGGCTTTTGGAAGCTTTTTGCCCCACATCTGACGGTGCTTCATATCTGTCATTTTTTCCTCTTTCCAAAATCAAAAGAGCCGGGCGTATCTGCCCGGCAATAGTTCCTGTTATGGTTATAAAATGTTTTTGCGTATGTATTCTCTGATCTGCTCTGCAAGCTTTTTGTTTATCTCTGAGTTTTTGTTGATGCCGTCGTTGAAATTAAGGCGGAGATAATACTTGTCCTCATACTTCCCCGACCCGAAGCCGGAAACATCAAGCCCGCTCAGAAAGCCTCGCACTGTCAGCCATTGCTCAGGCGTGACACGGCCTTTTTCGGACTCATCACCGTGGACAAAGAAATAATAGTCTAATAGTCAGAAAGCAGCCTGAACAGTATCTATCAAATTGATAAATCCATCAGATGTCATTTTGTCGCCGTCAACGAACACGCCGTCGATGACCTGTTTTTTCAGCAGCTGCGTCAGCTGCTGGGGCGAGATCTCTCCCCCGTAGAAAACAGGCAGCGGTTCGGGCAGCTGTGGCAGAGTCTGCATTGAAACCTGCTTTATGGTTTGTATCATTTCAAGAGCATAGTCAAGGTCTGTTCCCTTTCCCCCAAACTCCCACATGGGGCGGTACATGATGCCCATACGATAGACCGCATCGGCAGGGACTTTTGAAAGACCTGTGCTTACCTGTTGTGTAATGACCTGCTTTGCGGTGCCGCTGCGCTTCATCTGCATATTTTCGCCAACGCACAGCAGCCCCTTCATTCCCAGCGTCAGCAGCTCATATACGCCGTCACGGCAGAACTCGTCGGTTTCACCCAGCAGGTATCTTCTGTCGGCAAGACCTGTCATACCTGCGTGTGCGCCGATTGCTTTGAGCGTACGGGGCGAGGGCATACCCGTTATCTTTCCTGCACAAAAACACTGTGAGCATATTTTCACAAGCTCTTTGTCCTCAATGCTTCTGCACACAGCTTCAAGCGACACAGTCGGCACGCAGACAAACAGCATGATCTCCTCCATTCGTTCGTACTGTTTGGTGCGCTCGCACATATCGTTTATCTGCTGAGTTATCTGCTGTGCAGACAGCTCCGATGAAAAATTGTACCAGTAAAAATTAAGCATTCTTATCACCTTCCCAATTCAACAAGCATATTGTTAAGCCCTATGACTCTTGTATATTCAACCTTGTCAGCCACGCTGTCGATCATTTTAAGATTTGAAAATTCCTGTGTGTCCTCATCCACATTTGAAGGGTCAAATATTGCGCCGTTATCACGCACGGAAAGTATCACCCTGTCGTCAAGCACCTTGCAAAACAGGTCTATCTGCGGGACTTTTTCGGTATTGAAACGGCGAATGTGCTCGACCATTTCTTCCGCAAGCAAACCTGCATACTTTGCCTTTTGCTCGTCTACCGAATTTTCAAGGCAGAATGTGCAGATGCTTTCAGAAACGCTGACTGCATCAGCCTTTTTTGCCTCAAGGCTGACATCAAACACTGCGCTGTTATCTGCGGCTCTCTCAAAGAGAAATACGCTGATGTATTTATCTTTTTTTGTACGCAAGATCATAAAGCTTACAGCAAACGCCGCTGCCGCTGTCAGCATTTCCGAAACAACTATCGACCACCAAATACCCGTAACGCCGAAAAGCTTTGACATTGCATATGCCAGCGGAACGGTCAGAACTATCCCCCGCAGCAGCGTTATCATTACAGACATCGCCTTGTGCTTTACCGACTGAAAGTAATTCATCATAATATAGCTTATACCCATTCCGATAAGGCTCAGCGAGAATATCCTCACAGCAGGCACACCAATGGCAAGCTTGCTTTCTGACTTTACCGAGAATATGGCAAGTATTGCTTGTGGGAACAAGCATATTATCGCAATGATCGCAGCGCAGCAGCACAGCACAAACGCAAATGTCTTTTTCAGTATGATGCCTATGCCCTTATTATCCTTTTCGCCGCTGAGCATACTTACTATGGGTGTCATAGTATCCGCTCCGCCCGATACAAACATCGATATGAACGTGAGCAGGAAATTACAAACCGAGAAAGCCGATATGGCATCTGCTCCGCCTGCATTTATAACTATTCTGTTGAGCATTATCGCCTTTATGAACAAAAGCAGTGTGTTGAGCACAGAGGATATTCCGCTTGTACAAAGCTCCGCAATATTCTTCAGCTCGCTTGCACCAAGCTTTATAAATCTGAGGGTGCGCTTTTTATAGATACAAAGATAATAAAGCACCATGAGCGATCCCACGGCGTACCCCGTCACCGTTGCAAGTGCGGCACCCTTTATCCCCATATCAAAAACCCTTATATAGACAATATCCATTATAAGATTTACTGCATTTGAAACGATCAGGATCGCAGATGAGAACTTTGGCATACCGTCTACCCGCATAATGAAAACAAATGTGGGGACGATTATGATGAGCGAGCTTCCGTAGATGCTGTATGAAACATACTCGCTGACCATTTGTGTCAGCTTTTGTTCGTTGCATATCAGAGATACGATACCGTCTTTAAAAACCGTACCGAACACCGTAACGGCAAGTGACACAATAAGTGCACCCATTATGGCAAGGGTGAAAAGGGAGTTCGCCTTGCCTCTGTCTCTTTCTCCAAGCGCCCTTGAAATGCTTATCAGACCGCCTATGCCAAAAAGAAAGAACAGCGCCTGAAAAAACAGTATAACAGGTTCTGCAAGGTTTACCGCCGAAAGTGCATCGGGGTCTATGAGCTTTGAAACGATTATGCCGTCCACAAATGATGCCAGAAGGATAGACATGGCGCTGAGTATTGTGGGCAAAAGATATTCGTTGAATTTTTTTCCCAGAAGCGCTGAGTTTCTTTTTAAATTCTCCATGTACTATTCCTCCGTTCTGAAGAACCCAAGTCCTATCAGAGCTTTCAAAAATGCTGAGATATAATTATCCGCCGTCATAGACCAGTTGAAGCCCAGGCGGTACAGGCACTGTGTGGTATAATCATTTTCCGTGCGTATCATCTCTACCTTTTTGCCGCTGTCCTTGTTGTCATAGGCAAGCAGCGTTGTAAGCAGAGCAGCCTTTTGTTTATCGCCCTGTGCCGCTTTAACACAGCGCATGAATTCCTCATCATCGCACAACTTTATATCAAGTCCCATTTGTTTCATTCTCAATATTATATCGCCCAGCGGGATATAATGATTGTTGAAGGGGTGGAATATTATGCACTTATCATCTGTTGTGCAAAGCCTTAATATCGCATCTGACGTTTCATCTATCGGCGCAAGCTCGACAGGATAGCCCATCATCGAATACGGATATGCGCCTATAACGAGATACGCTCTCAGCCTGCCCATAAAGCCGTTGGAAACGAAGTTTATCTGGAACTCTCCGTCGCTGGATCTGGGTGCGAGATTGCCCACACGCATTATCTTGGCTCTCAGTCCGTCCTTTATCGCCTCCAGAACGTATCCTTCAGCAAGGAATTTACTTTTCACATAATCGTTATCTATGGTCTGCCCGAAATAGAAGCTGCGCTCGTCAAGGCATTTGTCCTTTCCGGGATAGCCGTTGACTCTGTCGCCTGCAACGCTGCCTGTTGACACCTGAACAAGCATACTGCCGTGCTTTTTGCAAAGCTGGATAAGATTTCTTACTCCGCCTGTGTTGACACGCTCGATGTCGTCGGTGTCCGAGAAATGCTTGACAAGTGCCGCACAGTTTATGACCGTATCGATCCTGCATCCGTCCAGCTGTGCAAACCAGTCGGTAGATGTAACGCTTGCGTTGATAACAAATATCCTTTTGCCGAACAGCTCGGAATAATCATTCTCGAAGTAGTAGTAAAGCATTCGTTTCAGCTTGCCCTGGGCAGAGTTATCCCTGCCTCTGACAAGACACCACACCTTTGCATCGCTGTTTTCAAGAAAGCGCTTGAGTATGTGTATCCCAAGAAATCCCGTCGCACCCGTCAGCAGAAGATTGCCTACATCATTTTTCCCCTTTGAACTGTCATCAAAAACGTTTGCCTTGAGGATATCATCAAATGCGCTGTGGTCAAAGCCTGATATCCTGTCATCAATGTTTTGTATGCCGGCAGCTTTTCTTGCAAGAACACGGGGAGTTTTCAAGGCAAATATATCGGTGTAGGATATTTCAAGACCTTTATCATTTGCCATTATAAGCACACTCGTTGCAGTCAGAGAGGTCCCTCCCAGATCAAAGAAACTGCTGTCTGCTCCAACCTTGTCTGTTCCAAGGACCTGTGCGAATATATCACACAGCAGCTTTTCCGTTTCATTTTCAGGCTCGCTTATTTCGGATGTAAATGAAAGGTACGGCTTGGGAAGAGACCGAACATCGGTCTTCCCGTTGGGCGTCTGGGGCATGGAGTCCATTCTTATCAGGCAGGAAGGTATCATATATGCGGCAAGTCTCTTTGAGATGTGCTCACGAAGGATCTGTGGTGTTACGCTGCTGTCTGCACAATAGTATGCACAAAGATGCTCTGCCGAGTTGATCTTACCTATGATCGCCACCGCCTGCTTTACGCCTTCAAGCGACAGTATGGATTTTTCCACCTCGCCAAGCTCTATTCGCAGTCCTCTGAGCTTGACCTGATCGTCGTTCCTTCCCAGGATCACTATGTCGCCGCCGTCTGTCCAGCGGGCACGGTCGCCGGTTTTATATATCCTCTCGCCGCCAAATTCCGCAAAGCTCTTTGCAGTAAGCTCGGGAGCATTCAGATAGCCCTTTGCCACGCCGGCACCGCCGACATACAGCTCTCCTACCGCACCGGGCGGCAGCAGGTTGCCGTCCTGATCGACGATGTACTCGTTCACGTTCAGCAGCGGCTTTCCTACGCATATCTCACTTTGATCGGTAAGCTCCTTTGCATTACAGGAAACGGTTATCTCCGTCGGACCGTAGGTGTTGAATATCCTTGCCTTTGTGACCGATCTTAGCTCGCTGAGCAGCTTTGGCGAATACTTCTCTCCGCCGCACATTATGACACGGCAGTTTGCAAGCGCCTTTTTAAAGCTGTCAAGCATCATATATTGTTCAAGCCTTGAGGGAGTGGCGTTGAAAACATCTGCGTGCGTTTTCTCAAACAAAGCGCACAAAAGCTGCGGGTCCCTTGTCTGTGCTTCGTCTGCAAGCACAAGTGTAAGTCCGTTGCATAGCGCTGCGGCAGTTTCCTTGAGAGACATATCGAACGATACCGTTGTTACGGAAACGTAAACGCTCCCCTCATTTGCCATTGCATTTATATGTATATTTTCTTCATAAGGCATAAGATAATTTGCGATTGAGCCGTGACTGACCGCAACACCCTTTGGTCTGCCAGTTGAACCTGATGTATATATAAGATAAGCTGTGTCCTCAGGCGTTACGCCGCTGTCAGGGGTCTGAGTGTTTGTACACTCAACGAGCCGCTCTATGTTTATCTCGTTTTCATATCCCTTGGGTGAATCGGTGATTATATATTTTGCACCGCTGTTTTCAAGGATATATTCAATACGCTCCTGCGGATACTGCGTGTCACACGGTATATATGCACCGCCTGCTTTGAGCACGGCATACATAGCGATTATCTGTCTGCTGGTCCTTGGCAGAAGTATAGCTACTCTGTCGCCGCACCTGACTCCAAGCTGTGCAAGTCCGTTGGCTGCTGCGTTGATGACCCTGTCAAGCTGTGCATAGGTGTAGCTTGCATCACAGGCGATAAGCGCAGTCTTTTCGGGGTACTTTTGTGCCTGCGCTTCAAACAGCTTGTGAAACAGCCTTATAGGTATCTCTCTTTTACCCGTGCAGGAGAATTGTGCAAGACGCTTTTTTTCTTCGCCGGTTATCATGCTGATACTGCACAGTTTTTGTGAAGGCTGTGCGATGATATTCAAAGCCGTCCGGGCTATTGCACCGGATATCATATCTGCCAGCTTTTCGCTGTACAAAGCGGTGTTATACTGAACCTTCACAGCGATCTTATCGCTGCCGCTTTCTTCGATATGAACAGACAGGCTGAACTTTGGCGCAGGGGGAAGTATCACCTGCTCACAAACAGCTTCGCCCCCGACGACTATCTTTTCATCTACGCCCAGCTGACAGGCATAGTTTATCTTTGAAGCAAAGCCATACTTATCAAACAGCTTTATAAACGGATAAGCGCTGTTTCTCTGTGCTGCTGTGATAGCAGCTGCTGTATCGTCAACGAACTGAAGTGCAGATCTCTGTGTATCTATTGCTGCGTGCACCGGAAGAACATTTACGAACATACCTACCGAGTCAAAATACTTTACATCCTCTCTGACTCCGGATATCATCGACATATACACCTGCCTGTCACCTGTAAACCGGCTGACTGCATATTGCGAAGCAGCAAGGAAAAGTGCTGCCGGTGTTACCGAGTTTTCACGGCAGAAGCTCTCTGCCTCTGCTCTGTCAACAAGGCATGTTGCTTCGCCGAGGCTTCCCAGCTCCGGATCTGAATTAAGGTCGGGCGTTATGTCGCTGGCATTTTCGTAATCCCGGAACAGTGCTTTATAATACTGTTTTGCCGCACTTGCCTTTTCACTCTTTTCAAGTGCTGTCTGCTCGGCAATATACTCGTAGTACGAGAGGTCTGTTACAGGCTCGGTGCCGTTTTCATAAATATCGGCGAGCTTACGCATGAATATGGAAAGCGATATGCCGTCCATAATGATATGGTGAACATCAAACAACAGCACAACACGGTTTTCTGTTCTAATGATCTCTGCTCTGAAAAGCGGTCCCTTGTTAAGGCTGAATGGCTTTACAAAGGCTGTCATATACTGTGCAAGCTCATCATCTTCAAGATCGGAGATCTGTACATCAGCCTTAAAACCGGGTATAGGCGACTGGATATATTCTGTTTCTTCAAGGTTTATTCTCGACCACAATACAGGTGTTGCATCTATCAGCTTTTCAAGTGAGCTTTTCAGTTTTGCAGCGTCGGTGTTTTTCGCAAAGGTATAGCTTATGGGAATGTTGTAGATCAGCGAATCGGGACGTTTCATGCTGTCGATGTATACGCCCATCTGCTGTGCACAAAGCGGAGCACTGTCAAGAGGCTTTTTCTTCGCATCCCCGCTGCTGTCTTTGCCGGAACCGATAAGGCTGTCTATTATAAGCTCCTCCAGCTTCATCAGCGTACAGCCCTCGTCCATAAGCTCGGTAACGCTTACCTTCAAGCCGTATTTATCATAAAGCTCGGCTGCAAGCGTTATTGTTGACAGAGAGGTAAGCCCCAGCGAGATAAGGCTTTCGCTCACGCTAAAGCATTCAAATCCCGTTATATCGCCGACCATGCCGCACAGCGCCTTTTCAAGGGAGTTCAGCTGCCTTGACTCAGCTTTTTCACCGCTTTGAACAGCCGGCTTTGGCAGCTTTTTCTTATCCACTTTTCCGTTTGGTGTAACAGGTATTGCGTCGATCTGCATTGTGACAGAGGGCACCATATAGCTGGGAAGCTCCTCAGAGATAAACCTTCCAAGGGCGGAAATATCCACCTTGCTTTGTGATACCACATAGGCACAAACAGCTTTGCCGCCCCCGGGAAGATCCACAGCGATAACACTTGCATCGGTTATACCGCTATATTCTCTTATGCGTCTTTCTATCTCCGTCAGCTCGATACGAAAGCCTCTTATCTTTACCTGCTCGTCACGCCTTCCCACGAACTGGATATTCCCGTCTGAAAGATAACGGCAGACATCACCTGTGAGGTACATTTTTTCATATCCGCCCACAGTGAAAATATTATTGTCGATAAACTTTTCCTTTGTCAGTTCATCACGCCCAAGATACCCCCTGCTCACAGGCAAGCCGGAAATAACAAGCTCACCCACAGCACCCGGAGGCAGAAGCCGCCTGCACTTGTCAAGAATATATATATGGCAGTTGCCAAAGCTCTTTCCTATAGGGACGCTTTCATACATTCTATCCACCTTATAGTCGCTCACATAGATCGTACACTCGGTGGGACCGTAGGTGTTGACAAGATCAAACTGAGGCGGCTCACATGGTACGAGCTTTTCGCCGCCAACGGTGAACACCCTCATATACGGACTTTGGGGATATGATGTGATGTACTGTCTGCCAAGCTGGGTGGTGCAGTCCATCATCGTTATCTTATTTGAGATTACAAATTCGTTCAGTCCCACAAGGTCAAGCCTTGTTTCCTCGGGGACGATATACACAGCTGCACCGCTTGTTAGCGCAGGATACAGATCCTGCATGGAGGCATCAAATCCAAACGCTCCATATGCGGCAAATCTGTCCTTGTCGCTCACACCGAAGCGCTCACAGAAGGATATGCAGAAATTCACAAGGTTGGCGTGTTCAAGCATACAGCCCTTTGGCTTGCCTGTTGAACCCGATGTATAGATAAGCGCAAAAAGCGTATGTGCATCAGGCTCATCAAGGACGGTATCGTTATCCTCCGGCAAGCCGTAAATACTGCCGGCGGATATGATCGTGCCTTTGTAATTCGGTATAAGTCCTGCAAGCTCGTCGTCAGCGATCACCACCTGTGCCTTTGAATCCTCAAGCATGAATTCAAGCCTGTCCTGAGGATAGTTGCTGTCAAGGGGCTGACAAGCGCCGCCTGCCTTCAACACGCCAAGAGTGCATATCGGGAACAGCTCACAGCGCTTTACCATTATACCCACAGGCTGCTCTTTTTTTACACCGTTTCTTGCAAGCAGCTTTGCAAGGTTTTCGCTGTATCGGTCAAGCTGTAAGTAGGTAAGGCTCTTGTCCTTAAAGCATACAGCGGTATTATCAGGGTGCGCTTTAACCTGTTTTGCGAAAAGGTCAACAAGGGTAAGGCTGCGGTCAAATGCGACCTTATTGTTATTCACCCTGCGGTAAAACTCTCTTTCACGCTCACCGCACAGGGCTATATCACACAGCCTGTCACATTCGGTCAAGCCCTTGACGATATTTATGTACATATGTGCAAAATTTTCTATCGTCTGCTTTAGGTATAGATCCTTTCTGTATTCAAAAGACAGCGTGTAGCTGCCCTCCTGCTTGAAAACATCAAGTGACAGCTTTGCCATCGCGTCACCTGTTTTGTGCATACGGCGTGTTATTGTTTTTCCGCCAAAGTCAACACCCGAGAACATTTCGCCTTGATAAACGAAAAGTATATCCGAGTTCACGTTATACTCTCCCGCAAGCTGAACTATGGAAACAAGGTCGTGATCCAAGCATTCAAAAAGCGTGCCCTGCACCCTTGAAAGATAGCTGCTTACCTTTTCATCGTCATCTGTTTTTATGCACATCGGCAGGGTGTGAACAAGCATACCGAAAGTGTTTTTCAGCTCCGGAAGGTGTCTGCCGTTTTCAACTGTACACAGCAAAGCAAGCTCCTGACCCGACTGCTTGGCAAGAGCATATGAAAACGCACCGAGAAACAAAGTGTTTTCGGTGATCCCGAGTTTTTTGCAGAACGCCGCTATCTGTGCAGCATCAGCGTAGTCAGCTATATCGTATCTGATGATACCGCCGTTTTTTTCGGGAGCAGCAGCTATCTCATCGGCAATTATATTTGAATCGGCCTCAACGCCGGAAAGCATATCATCAAAAAACTTCCTGCACTCATCAAGCCTGCTGCTTTGTTTCAGCTTTTGCTCATAGGAGCTGAGCATAAAGCTGTTGACGATCTCTTTTTGCGGCGCTTTGCCGCCGTATATAAGAGCAAGATTTTTCACAAACAGCGCCTCGGATGTTCCGTCTGTGATAAGGTGATGGATATCGCTGAAAAATACCACGCCCTGGGGTGTTTCGTACACGGCAAATCTGAACAGCGGACCATTTTCAAGGTCAAAGGGCTTTACAAATTCACGGCACAGCCTCTCGATGTCCGTCTGCTGCGTCCGGATAACAGGGACATCTGTCTGCATATCTCTCACAGGAACGATACAAGGCTCACCGCCTACGATCCTTGCGCAGACCTTCATAAACGGATAAAGCTCCGCTGTTTGTTTCACAGCATCGGCAAGCTTATGAGCATCTACGCCCATAGTCTTTTCAAAAAACATACTTGCAGGGTTGTTGTACTCAAGACTGCCGGGATCGTGAATGCCTGCAAGATAGATCCCCAGCTGCGGATCCGTCATCGGGTAGGCATCCTTTTGTTCATACACAAACTCAATGCTTTCCTTTTTGGAAAGGCACTTGGCAATTTCACACGGAGTTCTCTTTTCAAATATCTGCTTAGCTGTTACGCTGTACCCCGACAGCTGTTCCTGAAGCATAACGCTCTTTATAGAGTCGCCGCCAAGGGCAAAAAAGTCGTCGTCCACGCCGACTCTTTCCAGTCCGAGCAGCTTTTCAAAAGCCTTGCAGACAAGTTTTTCCTCATCGGTCTGTGCAGCTTTATATTCTATGGCAAAGTCCTCAGCCTTAGGAGCCTGTAAAGCATTTCTGTCCAGCTTTCCGTTTGGTGTAAGCGCAAACTCTTTGACCCAAACGATAAATCTCGGTATCATATACGATGGCAGCGACTTTGCAAGCTTCCCTCTTATCTGTTTATCAGAAAGCTTTTGCTGCGCCGTATAGTATCCGCATATGTAAGTCTGTCCGTTGTCGTCGGTAAAGCTCTTCACTACGGCATTGTCTATCCCCTCGATCTTTGAAAGGACCACCTCGACCTCGCCCATCTCCACACGCTGACCGTTGACCTTTACCATCCAGTCCTTGCGGTTTACATAGATGATATTTCCGTTTTCGTCTTTTTTAGCTATATCACCCGTATGAAGCAGCCTTTTGTCCGTGTCATCGGTACTGAAAGGATTGTCTGTGAAAACCTTTGCTGTAAGCTCGGGCAGGTTTATGTATCCCCTTGCCATCGTTCCGCTTATGCAAAGCTCACCCTCCTCACCATCAGGGACCTGCTCGCCGTTTTTATCCACAATATATGCCTTATAGCCGTCCAGCGGCTTTCCGATCGGAGTATTGTCGTATGCCCTATCAAGCTCAAAGCTAAGCGCAATACTAAGAAGCTCGCTCAATCCGTAAGCATTTTTTATTGCAGCATATGGACTGTATACACCGCTTATACGCTCTCCGCCGCTGTTTATGATCCGCAGAGTGCTTTTTCTTACCGGCAGTCTTTTAAGCAGCTGCGGACTGATAACAGATGATGTTATCCCGTGAGCATCAATGTATTCATCTATGAAAGCAATGTCTTTTCTTTGTTCATCGGTCAGAATATGTATCTGTGCGCCTGCCCATAGACTCGTCAGTATATCGCAGGAAGATATGGCAAAACTGAACGGAGTAACGCTCATTTGTACATCGTCTTCGCCGCAGCCTACCTTGAGCTGTCTGACAATAGTGCTTGTAAACGAATAATGGTCGTGGATTATGCCCTTTGGGTTGCCCGTTGAACCCGAGGTATATATGGCAACAGCTGCATCCTGCATTGATATTTCGGGCAAAGTATCCGGCAGCTGCTCATTATTGATGCCATCAAGAAAATCCTTGTCGATTATGATATCCGCACCGCTGTCTTTTTTGATATACTCAACTCTGTCTTTAGGATACCCCACCGACAAAGGTGAATATGCTGCACCCGATTTAAGCACACCGATTATCGCAGCAATATACATACAGCTGCGGTCAAGAACGATAGGATATATTTTCTCCTTTTTGGCACCGTTTCGTATCAGCCTTGCAGCTATTTTTGAGCTAAGCCGGTCAAGCTGATGATATGTAAGGCGGTCATCGCCGCAAACAAGAGCGGTCTTATCAGGTGTTTTACCAACTATATATGTAAACCTGCGTACAAAATTTTCCATTGTAAGACCCCTTTTCCATTTGTATTTTATAATAATTATATCACATAAAATCGTCAATTTCAATAGTTCAAGGCTCCCGGGAGTGCAGAAAGGTTTATGAGATCAGCGAGGCAATGTTCAAAGAATAACAGCGTACTGTGTTAAAACTGAACAAAAAAACGTCCGCACTGCTGCACGGGCGTTTTGCTGTGTTTTTGCTGTAAATTTAAGGGAGGGAAATTATTAATTGTTTTTTGTAAAAGGTGTTTTGTGTTTGTCTCCTGTCATTTGTTTTTCTTTCTGTGTCTATATAATAACACCTGCCGGCTAAAATTTCAATATTCAATTTTTCGCCAAAATGTAGTATAAGCAACATCTTTTTTAAAACCGGTAGCTTTAGCTACAAGCGGCAGTTGAATTGTAGTATTATTTCATTATCTGCATTTATTTTGGAACATATAAATAACAGCTCCCGTCCCCCGGGACACGAGCTGTTTTATTATGGTCAAAGTCATCCCAGCTGTTTTAATAGCTGATATATATCGCCTGCACAGGCGAGCCCGTCGGAAAATGCAGTCGCTCCCCCTGCTGCCGTTCCAAGCTTCAGGGCATATTCACTGCCGCCGGTCATAAAGCCTGCTACGAATCCTGCGACCATAGAATCCCCTGCACCCACAGAGTTGACAGCCTTGCCTTTGCAAGCCGGACAGATGTGCACAGCCCCTGTATCATCTATAAGCAGCGCACCCTTTTCAGCCATTGACACCAGCACGTTCTGAGCACCCATGCTTTGGAGTTTTCTTGCCCCTTTTTCTATATCCTCCATGGTGTGCATATCCTCTCCCAGCATTTCTTCAAGCTCTTTCTCGTTGGGCTTTACCAAAAAAGGTTTATATTTCAGCACATTCAGCAGCAGCTCGTTTGTGGCATCTACCACCGCTTTGATGTTTCTGTCCCCGAGCCGTTCAAGCACCTTTTCGTAAATATCCGAAGGAAGGCTGCCGGGTATACTTCCCGCAAGGATAAGTATATCCCCATCTTGAAGCTTATCCAGCTTGTTAAAAAGCATATCCAGAGCATTTTTATCAATGTTGGGTCCCTGGCCGTTTATTTCTGTTTGTTCATTAGATCTTATCTTTATATTTATACGAGAGTTGCCCTCTTTAAGGGTGATAAATTCGGCCTTTACACCTGCACGTAAAACTCCCTGTTCAATGGCTTTTCCGGTAAATCCGGCAACAAAGCCCAGCGCTGCCGATTCCACCCCCAGCTCTTTGAGAACAAGTGAAACATTTATGCCCTTGCCCCCGAAGTATATTTTCTCGGAAATGGTGCGGTTGACTGTACCCGGGGTTATTTCTCCCGTGCATACAACATAATCTATCGCAGGGTTGAAGGTCACAGTATATACCATTTTATCATCTCCTAAACTTACTGATGTTTATTATACAGCAAAAGCCCCTGAAAATCAAGCTTTTTATCAAGCGCTCACAAAGAGCGCAGATAAATATCCTGCTTGCCTCTGCCTGTTATGCCTGGGATGAATAAGCGAATATTTATAATTAGTATTTGTAATTTTTTGCGCCTTGTGGTATAATAGAGTCAAAGATAACAATAATCAACAGCCATTCATCACAGGAGGTATATATTATGGGTATGTGGGCACTTATATTTGGTTCGGTGATCGTTGCAGCGTGCCTCGGTATAGCATATCTTACCCTTTGCATAGGCAGGTTTTCAGCAATAAAAAAACTTTCGGGGGAAAACAAATGGCGTAAAAGGATAATTTCCCTTGGTGTCACAGTGGCAGGCTTTGCTGTGGCAGCCCTTGCTATTTCTGTGGTGAACGCTGTTATGATACTTTTGCACGTTGTTATCTTTTTCCTGATCTTCGGCCTTTTGATACGGATAATAAACAAGGTGCGTGGAAAGGAATTCAAAATAAACTATCAGGGCTGGCTTGCACTGATAACATCGGCGGTTTATCTCTCCGTGGGCTGGTATCTTTGCCATAATGTATGGCAGACCGATTATGAGCTTACCACAGATAAAAACGTGGGCACATTGAAGATAGCTCTGATAGCGGACAGCCATATGGGCACAACTTTTGACGGCAAGGGTTTTGAAGAACACTTAAAGACCATAGAAAAACAGTCTCCTGATATGCTGGTGATCGCAGGTGACTTTGTGGACGACTCCACCAGCAGCCAGGATCTTATTGACGCCTGCAATGCCTTAGGCAAGCTTGATCTGAAATACGGTGTATGGTATTGCTACGGCAACCACGACGAGGGATATTACAAAAATAAAGATTATACCCCCCAGCAGCTGGAAAAATCCCTGAAAGATAACGGGGTACATATTCTTGCAGACAGCTATGAGCTTGTTGACGACAGGTTCTATGTTGTGGGCAGAAAGGATAAATCAAGAGGAGAGCGCAAGAACATGGATGACCTGCTCAAGGGAGTGGACACCGACAAATACATAATTGTCCTTGACCATGAGCCCAATGACTATAAAGCCGAATCAGATTCCCCGGCAGATCTTGTACTGTCCGGACACACCCACGGCGGACAGTTTTTCCCTGTGACCCACCTGGGAGTGCTTATGAGCATGAATGATAAAACCTACGGCTATGAAAGACGAGAGTCTACGGACTTTATTGTCACCTCGGGAATTTCCGACTGGGAGATCAAATTCAAGACCGGCACCAAGTCCGAATATGTTATTGTAAATATAAAGGGTGATTAAAAAAGCATCAATTTCACATCAATGTGTAAAAAAAACAACAGATCTTATGCAAAATGTAGTTTATGCTACATTTTACAGTAATATTGTTTATTGATTTTAATGTGGATATGTGTTATTATTACTACAGAACAAAGAAAGAGAGATAAAAGTAACTTCTCCAAAAATACTTAATATTTCCCCCCATTTGCACCTGAGCATAAATTGCTCAGGTGTTTTTACGCTGTACCGCAAACGGCAAAGCCCCTATGTTCCCAATCAAGGAGCATAGGGGCTTTTATTTTTTAATAATGTTTCTTTTGCGCGTTAAAGCGATTTCAGGCACCACTGTGCGCTACATTTCCCATGCCGACAACAAAAGTCCCGGTATGACAACTATGGCAAAAAAAGCCCAGCTTATAAGTGTAAACACCTTGATGAACCTTTTTCCCTGTCCGGGGTATTCACGTACGTATATACGGTAATTTATCACCGATGCAAGTGAACCTATAAGCGAACAAAGTCCTGCTGTGTCCGCCCCGTAAATAAGTCCTGCGTTGCTTTGTGAAAAAGGGTAAAGAACGATGGAAGCAGGCACGTTTGAAATTATCTGGCTCAACCCGATAGCCCACCAGTATTCACGCCCTGCAACTGCTTTTCCCAGAAAATCTGCTATACCCTGATTAGCTGTGACCGAAGAGGAAAATATAAAGAAAAACAAAAATGTAAAAAGCAAAACATAATCCACTTTCAAAAACAGCCGTCTGTCCGCCGCTGCGATCACAGCCACAACTATGATAACAGCCGCCCACCACAGCTGTGTCCTGCTTACAATAGTCAATATGACCAGCACAAAAAGTCCCAGGTACACCAGACGTTTACCCCCGGGCTGCAGGTCCAGCTGAGAATGGTCAAAGTCTATCTGTTCGTGAAGCCTTCTTCGGTAAAGCACCAGCACAAATATCACAAGCAGCACCGCAGATCCTGCACACAAAGGAAGCATATGAAGTATAAATCTGTCCGCCTTTATCCCAAAGCGGCTGAATAAAAACAGATTTTGCGGACTGCCGAAGGGCATGAGCAGAGAGCCACGTATTGCAGCTATATTCTCCATTGTTATCACCGGCAGGATATATTCTTCTTTGCCGCCGCCTCTGAAAGTGAAAATTGTCAGGGGAACAAAGATCATGAGTGATACGTCGTTTGTAACAAACATTGAGGAAAAGAATACTCCGAATATGTAAAACAGCGAAAGCTTCACCATGTTTTTTGTTTTCAGCGACAAACGCACCAGGGGGTAAAGTACGTTTTCCTGCTTGAATCCCTCAAGAACGCAAAGCATCATCAAAAGGGTACCCAGCGTTCGCCAGTCTATATCCCTGAGCAGACGAGGGCTTGGCGGCGTAATAAATACAGCCGCTGCGGCTGCTGCGGCAGAAACTGTAAGCATAGGCTCCCGCCTGACCAGTTTCATGACCTTGTTCACTGTTATCCCCCTTTCCATTGCGAGCGTTTAAAGTTTTTCTGCCATTGATTATAGCATATCCAAAAGAAAATGTAAATGATGTAAAAATGCAGTAAATATGCCTCCACGGTCCACAACAAAACCGCAGAGGCAAAGTTTATTCGCACCTTACAGACCACAGCAGCCTTCCGACTTTACACACTGCTCACTTAGAAAGTCTTTTGATAATATATCTCCCGCAGAGTTCGGCACTTCTGCCGATGTTATAAATATGCTCTTTGAAAGTGCTTTCTATCTGTTTGCTGTATTCACTGGTATGCTCAAGCATTTGTTTCACAGTTTCGCAGACGCTGTCCAGTTCATCAAGACCGACCACGGTGCCCAAAGACGTGCGGAGGGTTTTATTTACCGGCTCGATCCCGATCTTTTCATATTCCTGATTCATTATCTTCATCGGAGTATCTATATACAAAACAGGACGCTTAGTTACAAATGCGTATTCCCAGGCTATATCCGACCAGTCTGTGATCAGAAGATCAGACTCCATAACAGGGTTTGTAACGGAGAAATCTGTCTGTATCTCTATATTGCTTATGCCCTCGTATTTTTCCTTCAAAGCCTCAAACCTCTCCGGCTCATGCCTTACCTGCTGAGGGTGAGGACGCAGTATCACCTTGTAGCTGCACCTTGAAAGCTCGTCAATGAGTTTTTCAGCGCAAAGCTCTATAATGTTTTCAGGCTGCCATGAGGGCGCTATCATTATCTGAGGTGTTTCGTTCTTGCTGTGCTTGATGGATCCATAGTCATGTATCATGGAGTCTATAAGAGGGTATCCTGTCTGTACTATCAGCTTTTCAGGTGTGCCGTAAAGCTTCTCAGAGGCTCGTATCCCCTCATACAGATCCGGAGTGGGACAGAAAATTGTGTCAAACCAGTCAAAAGCTCCTTTTCTGTATGTGGAAAGACCTCCAATACCATGGAAAGTATAAACATACTCAATATCCTTTCTCACACGTGACCTTTTGATATGGTATTTTTCAAGATCCGGCATTGTCATCACGCACATATCGCAGTCAAGTTTCATGAAAAGCGGAATAAGATATCTGTCCGATGCAACGTAGTAGCTTTGTATCTGATCCCCGGGGGCATTAAGTATATCGTCCTTCGGGTCACTGGTCACATAGTGTATTACGATCTCAGAGTTTTTGCATACATATTCGATCATGTCTTTGAAATATTTGTAAAAGCCCTTGGATTCGGAATAAAAGACCAGCTTCATATCCTTTTGCGAGAAAAAACGCTTATAATCAGACTTTTCTTTTTTGTGGTATTTTTTGTATTCCTCCTGCTTTATCTTCTTTTGCTCCCTTATCCGCAGCAGCCTGTCATAATCAACATATTTCTTGGGGGGTATGACCAGATTTGTCACGACCATAAGAGGTATTGCGAAAAGATTACCGAATATCCAGTAAAGTCCAACTCCGCAGGGAACTATAAAAGCAAAATATGTGGAAAATGCCACCATGAACACTGTGGTTATTATTTTGTTGAGCTTGTTCTGCGCCAGCTGAAGAACATTCAGCTTGTTCTGGGCAAAACATAAAAGCCATGCGCTCAGCCCTGCAAGCAGGGGTATCAGCAGCAGGATATAATCGCCCTTGAAAGAAGGCGTTTTGCCAAGATCTATTCCCAAAAATGTCATGTCAAATCCGGTTATACTGCTTATATCACCGCTGTTGACGCCTGCCGGTGCAGATAATCCGGACTTTAATTTTTCGGCAATGGTTATCTGATATGTGCTCCCGGCATCGGTAACACCAAGGATGTTGACCAGCCAGCTGTTGAGTTTATCGACTGTTTCGCTGCCTATGGACAGCACATAGCTAAGGGGCTTGTATACAACTCCCACAAGTCCCAGCACAATTGGTATCTGAAGCAGCAATGGGATAATATCCAGAAACGGGTTATACTTATACTTTTTATAAAGAGCTACCTGTTCATCGGTATATTTATCCTTGTTATCTATATATTTGATCTTAAGCTCATCAAGCTTTGGCTGAAGCTTCACCATTTTGATGGAGTTTTTCTGTGTAAGAATGCTAAGCGGGAAAAGCAGGACCTTAGTAAGCAGAGTAAACAGAATTATTGCCATGCCATAGTTTCCTATGAGCCAATAGCATCCCCGCATCACATATCCAAGTATCCCCGTAAGAAAATCAATAACATACGACATTTCGTTCTTCCTTTTTGCCCCGTCTGCCTGCACGGATCACCGGAGCATTATGATTTTTTCCCGGCTGAATCAACAGCTAAAGAAAACATTTCCCATATGATTATATCACGTCACAGGATAAAAATCAACTCTTGCGCCAACAAACCTTCCAAAGACTGCGGTCATCATAAAGCAGTCATACTATATAACATAATACTGCCATTCAGATAACTCAAAGGGTGGAACTATTCGCAAAATAAATAGCAGCACATTCAAAATAGGTATTTGTAATTAACCGGCGGCCATGATATAATAAAGTCACAAACAACACCGATAGTCCAAAGACCATTTTTCATATGCTCCGGTCGGTAATGGGCTGCAAACTATAAAAAAAGGAGAAAAACAAACGTGACTAATGAAGAGTTTATAGATCATATGAACTGCGGCTTGCCTGTTCAATGCGGCAGCGAAATACATCTGAAAATGCATGAACTGAGCCAGGAAGCTTTGCGTATCACTTCACAGATCAACGGCAAATATAACCCGCCCGATGAGCTTGGCAGATTGATGCAGCAGCTTATCGGACAAAAGCTTGACGAAAAGTTCGGATTGTTTCCGCCCTTTTATACCGACTGCGGGAAAAATATCCATCTGGGAAAGGCTGTGTTTATTAACGCAGGCTGTAAATTCCAGGATCAGGGCGGAATTTTTATCGGAGATAACACCCTTATCGGTCACAATACCGTTATAGCTACTTTGAATCACGGTATGCTGCCTGATGAACGAGGAAACCTTATACCCTCTCCCGTTCACATCGGAAAAGGTGTATGGATAGGATCTTCAAGCGTTATCCTTCCGGGAGTGACCATCGGTGACAATGCCGTTATCGGGGCAGGCTCTGTTGTAACAAAAGATATACCCGCAGACATGATCGCTGTGGGCAGCCCGGCAAGGGTAATAAAAAGTATTTACGATTAAGGAGGAATGGTCATGCTTGGTAATTTTAGTTATCACAATCCAACAAAGCTTTATTTCGGGGAGGAATCACTTGGTTTTCTGAAACAGGAGCTTGCAAACTACGGCAAAAACGTACTTGTTGTGTACGGAGGAGGCTCTATAAAGAAAAACGGTCTGTACCAGGAGATAATGGAGATCCTTAAAGGCTGCGGAAAGAACGTTGCAGAGGTTTCCGGCGTTATGCCAAACCCTACGGCAGATAAGCTCAGAGAGGGTGTAAAGATCGCCCGAGAAAACAATTCCGATTTTATTCTTGCCGTGGGCGGCGGCTCTGTCTGCGATTATTCAAAGGCTGTTTCTGTTTCCGTTAACTGTGATGACGATCCCTGGGATAAATACTATATCCGCTTTGAAGAGCCGCAGTGCGATATCATCCCTGTGGGCTGTGTGCTGACAATGGCAGGGACAGGTTCGGAAATGAACGGCGGCGCAGTTATCACAAATCATGAGCAGCATCTGAAGATCGGCCATGTTTTCGGTGATAACGTTATGCCCAGATTCTCTATCCTTAACCCTAAATATACAATGACTCTGCCTGTATATCAGATGGTGGCAGGGATCTATGATATTATGAATCATATCTGCGAGCAGTATTTTTCCGGGCAAGACGACAACACCTCGGATTATATCAGCGAGGGACTTATGAAAGGCCTTATCCATGCAAGCCGTATCGCAGTTAAAGATCCGCAGGATTATGAAGCACGCTCCAATATTATGTGGACAGCGACCTGGGCGCTCAACACCCTTATTTCCAGAGGTAAGTCCACCGACTGGATGGTGCATATGCTGGGTCAGGCAGTAGGCGCATATACCGATGCCACCCACGGTATGACTCTGGCAGCTGTTTCCCTTCCCTACTACCGCTATATCATGCCGTACGGTGTTAAAAAGTTTGCCAGATTTGCAACCCAGGTGTGGGATATCCCGTCACAGGGAAAAACCGATGAACAGCTTGCACAGCAGGGACTGGACGCAATGGAAAACTGGATGAAGGAACTTGGTCTGGTGATGAAGATATCCGAGCTTGGAGCTACCGAGGAAATGATCGAGGGAATTGCAGATGCAACCATTATCCTTAACGGCGGCTATAAGGTCCTTGACCGTGATGAGGTAGTCAAGATCCTGAAAGCAAGTATGTAGAATATAAAGGCTCTGTAACGGCTGTGCTGTGATCTGATATTACCAAATCAAATAAATGCGTATTTGATATAAGTATTTGTAATATAGAAAGATCTGTTGTATAATAATATCAGACACAGGATAAGGCAAATTAAAGTATATCATAAATCATAAATCGGTCGATTTGCCTTTATCGCTGATGCACAGAAGTTTATGTTTATAAAAACAAGGAGGGTCAATATGAAAAGGATCAAACTGCTGAGCGTGTTTTTGATAAGTGCCGCAATGCTCCTTGCCGGCTGTGGTTCGTCAAGCTCGTCATCAGACGTGAGCAGCTCTTCGGCTGCAAGCGGACATTCGGTAGCAAAGGATGGTGCAGATATGCAGACAAATGATAAAACCATGCCCACAAGAAAACCGATGGAGGGCGGCACAAAAATAAATATGTACTTTGGGGACAAGGTAATTCCCGGTGTGCTCAACGATTCCGAGACAGCAAAGGCTCTTATTGCCAAGCTCCCGTATACCCAGAAGGTGCACAGATACTCTCACGACTTCTGCGGAGTTACCCAGGAGCTGCCATACAATAAAAGCGAGGAACACTACGGCTGGCTCAACGGAGATATTGATTATGCCACAGATGCGCCTTACTTTACAATTTTGTTTGAGGACGAAGACGTATCCGAGAAATACGGGAACCAGGTCAATATCGGAGTTATCACCTGTCCTTTGAAAGAAATAAGCAGCCTTGAAGGCGACTATGAAGTAAGGATCGAACTTGCTGAGTAAAAAAGGAGCTTAATAATGAAAGCAATAAAAAAGGCAGTATTCACAATTGTTACAATAAGCGCATTGCTTCTGGCATCATGCGGTGACTCATCAGGATCTGATGAAAGCGTCAAGACGGTGCCTGTGAAAAAATCTGCGGCGGTATATTTCAGCAGAGTTGGAAATACCGAATTTGCCGATGATATCGACGCAATTACAAGCGCAAGCCTTAACCGTGCTGACGGGGAGCTGAAAGGCAATGCCCAGATGATAGCACAGTGGGCAGCCGAGGAAGCTGATTGCAAATCTTTTGAGATCGTTACAGAAAAAAGCTATCCGGCAGATTATGACAAAACCGTGGATCTGGCAAAGGACGAAAAAAGCGCAAAGGAAAGACCTTCGCTGAAAGGCAGCTTTGATGATCTGAGCGACTGTGATACTATCTGGCTGGTTTTCCCAAACTGGTGGACGGATCTTCCTATGCCTGTTTATTCATTCTTTGATAAATACGACCTTTCGGGTAAAAACATATACGTTTTTGTCACCCATGAAGGCAGCGGTTTTTCATCGACCATAAAAACAATAAAAGAGCTTGAACCAAAGGCAAATGTAGTCCAGGCGCTTTCCATAAGGGGCGGCTCTGTTAAAGACAGCGAGAAAAACGTCAAAGATTATGTGAAAAAGCAGCTTGAAGGATAAAAAAAGCGGCATTTCTGTCCTTAAACGTAACCTTTTCAGCCAGTACATCAGTTTGTCCTGCCTCAAAGGGGCAAATATCCCCTCGGTGAGCGACTTGAAAAAGCTCTGTATGTGTGATATACTACACTAAAGCAGCGCTGAAAAATAGCCATGCGGTAATGACTGTACTTTGCTCAGAGGAAGTGATCTGATGGAAGGACAAGAAAAAACTATAAAAAGAGATAAGCGCAGGGCGATCGTTAAGATACTTAATATTCTTATAGCTGCATTTGCCCTTATCGGTACTGCAATCATGGTAAGTCATCACGGCAGCGGAACGGGGCTGTCCTCATCGGGCGTTGAAAACCTCAAATTCTTTACCGTGCTTTCAAACGAGTTTTGCGGGATAGTTGCTTCCATGTGGCTTATATTTGATATATTCGGCAAAAAACTCCCGGTGATCTTTAAACTTATGGCGGCCTCATCTGTTGGGCTGACCTTTCTGATCGTTGCGGCCTTTCTTGCACCCATGTACCCGGATCTCAATCTTTACGAGAACTCAAATCTCTGGTTTCATCTTATCCTGCCCCTTACCGCAGTGCTTGAGTTTCTGCTTATGGAAACAAAGGAAAAAATACCCTTTAGATATGCCGTCATCTCAGCGCTTCCGGCCCTTGTCTATGGTATAGGCTATTTAGCAAATATCCTTATAAACGGCAAAGGGGTCTTCCCCGACACAAACGACTGGTACGGCTTTCTGAATTGGGGCTATCCGGTTGGTATGATCATTTTTGCTGTTATCGTGCTTATGCAGTTTGGCATGGCGGTGCTTATGAGAGCTTTGAACAACAAGCTCAACAAACACGGGAAGCGAGAGGTCTGATATGACTTTTGAAAACGACAACAGGGCAAATTGGAGCCGGAGCCACCAAAGACTCATATCCTCTCTGGCTGCTCTTGGCTATCCAAAAGAGCTTGGGGATATCATAGCCGAGCATATTGGCAGTCCCAAAGGCATGGAGCGAATGATAGCTTATCTTGACTATGTAAAGCCGGACAAGGTGGAGCTGATCGTTGACGAGATGCTGGCTATCAAAAGCGAGATCGACAGATGGCGTGAGAAGAAAGAGTCTGAAACAGCCAACAGCGAATATAATATGCTGCTGAACAACGGACTAAATTAAATAACAGCGGCGATAACCAGTTAACGCCCTGTCGGAATAACTCCGGCGGGGCGTTGTTTTTGTTTTGTATCCTCAGCTTATCGGGCTTTTACAATATATATAAAAAGCAATAGGGCAGACTGATGTATCGAAAGTATTATGAATATAATTGAAAGATGTTATGGATTGTATGAAAGAGGTGCATATGTCAGTGCACCTTTCACAATACAAACAGCTGCCCTATGCTTTTTATAAGCTATATCAAACAGGTTTTATAATCCCCATTGTTTTTCAGCTGTTCAAACCAAACGCCGGGATCAATGGTCTTTGCACAGTATTTCCTTAAACAGAAACGCTGGAGCTGCAAACTTCAACAGTCTCATAGTTTGATCCTGCGTACACCTTGGCAATTGTTCTTACCTGATATGTGCCGCTTTCGCTCACTGATTTTGTGTTCTCAAACAAAGCATACCAGTTGTAGTATGTCTGATTCCAGCTTTGAGTTCCGTACCACCAGCCGCTTGAAAGCAATTTTTCAAAGCGCTGAGTAACTTCGATCTTTGTGGTTTCACCGCTGTATCCTTTTACGATGCTGACACAGGTTGCTGTATTGCCGCTTATAGATAATGAGGATCTGCAGGAACGTGTGTATTGATAGCGATTGTGCTCCTCACCATGTGCTTGTGCAAACACATTTGTTGTAAGTGCAGACAGCATTAAAACAAAAACAATGACCATGCTTACAATTTTTTTCACATTAAACACCCCCTTTGCTGTGTAATAGCCGAAACGAACATCGCTCCTCACTACTAATAACAAAACAAAGAGGGAAAACATTACAAGATTTTTTATTATTCTACCTTTTGCACAAATATGTGTGCTGAAACTTGTTTATTTTTACTAAATACCGAGCCGTTTTCCGACCGGAGGCAGCGAAAAATGCGACCTAAAGCTGATAAGAAACTGCTGAAAGTAATTCGGAAGAAAAAGATAAGTTTGGGGTATAAGTATGATGATATGAGTATGTAATGATCAAGCAATTATACTGCATAACTATCATTTCGGATTATACTTTATTTATTATACTGAATTCTTTATAAAGCTTTTCATAATCTTTAAGTATTATCTTTTCGGCCTCGTTATTGATCCTTTTAAGTCTCAACAAATCCGCTTTTTCATATATAGTTATTTGAGGTTGCTTGCCTTCTTCATATTCCTTAACAATACAATCAAGATACCACTCTGAGCCTGTCCCCTCCAAATATACAAAACTATAATCATATTTTTTCTTATCTTCAGTTATATTTGAAAAGAATCTGAGCTCAAATTCCAAGCTGGAATCAGACATCAGCTGTTCATTATATGCTTTTAGCGACAGCTCATATATGGTATATGTATCATTATCAGTGTCAGATATTACCATTAGTTTTTTATGCAACCACTTGTCGTTGTACATTTACAAATCGTATTTTCAGAGTCATTCATATCAAATTTGTAGAAATAGTTTAGAGGCTGGAAAACTCGAGAGTAAAAATGGTTTTTTGAGTTAAATGGTAAGAATAAATTGATAGAATGATTGATGCTATCGCCACTAATGATGAAACAATGGCTGTTACTGTAGTAATATAATTATGTAGTTTTTCTTTATCCTTATTCTGTTTGTTCATAAATACAACTCCGTTATTTTGAATAACAATAGTTTTGCTCAGCTTATTATTTCCAGCCTGCCTTTGTCCATTTCGTGCACAGTATCACACAGCACCGAGATATCTTCAGCGGAGTGGGAGCAGATAAGTATCGTTTTGCCCTGCTCTTTGTAGCACAGCAGATACTCACGCATATCCTTTACGCCGTCCTTGTCAAGACCGTTGAACGGCTCGTCAAGAACGAGAATTTTGGGGTTTTCCATTATCGCCTGTGCAAGGCCGAGCCGCTGGCGCATACCCAAGCTATACTTTTTAACGTGTCTTTTCAAATCGGGATCAAGCCCGACTTTTTTCATTGAATCACGGACTTGTTCCTTGCCGATCTTGTTGTTCAGAGCTGCAAGCAATTTCAGATTTT
>Ga0247608_10000988_pt1 | contig 42210 bp, 32 predicted proteins | sample 176DNAGHGlowgp2_FD_193490 | JGI IMG/M metagenome (GOLD analysis project Ga0247608, IMG submission 193490) | Sheep rumen microbial communities from Palmerston North, Manawatu-Wanganui, New Zealand - 1766 DNA GHGlow gp2 | ecosystem: Host-associated > Mammals > Digestive system > Stomach > Rumen ...
AGTATATCTTGACGGTAAGCCAAACAAGGAGCCCGACAACGTGCAGTACACATACTTCGTGAAACTGAAGGAGCGCCTGCCTGAAGACCTCGTGAAGGACCTTGGCATATCGCAGGAAGACCTTACTCAGCTCAACCAGTTTGGCTACATGCCGCTGACAAAGAGGGCATACAATGCACTGAAGGCAAGAAAAGACCTTGTAGCGTCAATACGAATAAACGAAGAGCAGGTTGTAGGTGACATATATCCGCTTAACGCACGCTACGGATGGACACGCGACAACTATGGTCCGGTATGGATTCCGCAGAAGGGCAAGAGCATTAAGTTGACACTTGAGAACCTTCCTATCTATGAGCGTCCAATCCGCGTATATGAGGGCAACGACCTGCAGGTTACCGACGATGGCAAGATTCTCATCAACGGCAAGGAGGCAAAGGAATATACCTTCAAGATGGACTACTACTGGATGCAGGGTGACAACCGCCATAACTCTGCCGACTCACGCTACTGGGGCTTCGTGCCGGAAGACCACATCGTGGGCAAGCCGATATTCATCTGGTGGTCAAGCGACCCTGACCGCCATGGCTTCAGTGGCATACGCTGGAACCGCCTCTTCCGTTGGGTGGACAACATAAAATAATACGAAACTGTAGTCTGTATTGAAAAAGAAATTTTTCCGTCTTTTTCAATCGTTTGAAAAACAAACAGTTAAGAAGGACATTGTAAAAGCATTGCTTTTACGTTGTAATTTGATAGCTTTTACTTGGTAAAGTGATAGCTTTTACAACGTGAAAGCAATGCTTTTACTTTGTGGTATTATGCAACTGTACTTTTGGTACGATGTTGCAGTCTGTTATAGAAGAACATCTGTGTAATCAGTCTTCGTGTTAGTTTTCGTAAAAAAATCCGTGTTGTCAGTGTAATCTGTGGTTCGTATTGCTACTCCCGAAACTTGAATTAGAATTTTATCTTGCTAAGGTCAATCCAAGAATTTATCTTCAGTTCGCTGCACACCTTTGCGAGTGACATCATGGCGAAAGGAAAGGCACCGTTCTCATGTGCTGGCTGTGTAGGGTCCATCATTAAATCTACGTACATAGTCTCTACCTTCACTCCGTTGTCCTTGAGGAACTTCTCCATGTTCTTGGTGTTCTCCACAGGTACGGTGATGTCCTTGTTGTGATGCACGAGGAAAATCTTTTCGTCGGTACGTGGTGTCCATCCGCTGCAGAGGTTGTCTTGCTCAAACTCCTTCATCAGCAGCTTAGAGGTAGGAGAGTCAAGGTTGCGCAGTTCGTCAGACATAAACTCCTGAATAACCTGTGTGCCTATCTTCTCGTCAATCTGCTCGCGGGTATATTTCTTGCTCAATACCCAATCGTCGATGTTGCTCAGCAGAGGCTCCTTAAACATCATCTCGCGACTTATTCCCATATTGTGGAAGTAGTTGTAGGCAAGTACGGTGCTGATTACGGTTGACGGCATGCCGGTCTGGTCTGATGACAACATCTGGCGGTATGTCTCGTTGATGTCGTATGGTCCGCCGCCAGCTATGGTGTAGGTCAGTTTGACATTTGGATATTTCTCGGTTAGCAGGCGTACCACAGCCATAGCCGTCTGTCCACCCTCAGAGTAACCTATGTTGAACAAAGCGTCGCCCCATGTGTATCCCATTTCTTCAAGCAGTTCCTGAGCCTGGAACAGAGCGTCCACGCTGGCCTGTGCATTGCTCTTTGACATGCAGTAAGCCTGTGGCTTGTCCTCTGTAGCACCAAATCCGTAGTAGTCTGCAGCTACGGTTATCAGTCCGCTGCCAGCTACCATCTCTGGTATCTTCGTGTCACCTCTTGTAGGGCACTGTGAAGCCTCATATACCGTGAAGTGGTTGTAGAGCATGAAGCCCTTAGCCTTCTTCTCAGGATCACCGGGCTGCACCTCGTCACCTATTATTATAGAAGCAGACAGGGTGGCTGCCTTGCCGTTAGGATCGGTAGAAGGGTAGTTGAAGTTTATTATAGTCAGTTTCTTCTCGTCGTTGTGAACCTTGCTCGTGATGGTCGCCTCAATGGTTTTCTTAGGTGTCTCGATGTTGCTGTCTTCACTGCAAGAAGTGAATGTTGTCTCCATTGTGCCGCATGTGAGGATGGCGGCAAGCATCCATAAAAGTGATTTCTTCATTTTCTTATACGTTTTTGTTTCTTTTTGTTTTCCGAGTGCAAAATTACTGCAAAAATGCAATATAGAGCTTTTTTTTCATGTTTTTCTCACTGTTTACATGCGACAGACGCCATCATAGTGCGACAAATAGGCAAGAAGTCCCTTGATTTTGTCGTTTCATCGTAATATGTTTTTTACATAATAATCATTAATTTAGTGCAAAACGCGCATCTTTTCATGCAGATATAAAAAATTATTCGTACCTTTGTGGAAAAATGTCAAAATTGGGGATTTTGTTTCCCTAATAAGTGTACCTGAAAGAACTGGGAATTGTAGAATAACTTTCAAGGTCACAATTTGTGACCTTAAAAACGGAAAATATGGCAAAGAAGGCTATAAAGACTGAGAATAAACAACCCGTTGCAAATTGCAACCTGTCCACGAATTTTAAAGTCGCAAATTGCGACCTCAAGAACTCAAGTGCACAAGGTGAGATTGTGTTGTATCAGCCAGACGAGACCATCCGTTTGGAAGTGAGGATGGGTGATGATACGGTTTGGCTGACACAGGCTCAAATGGCAGAACTCTTCGACAAGAACAGGACCGTCATTGGCCGCCATATCAAAAACATATATCAAGAAGAGGAATTGGAGAAGAATATCACATGTGCAAAATTTGCACATATGGGTACGGATGGCGACCAAGTATATGAGTACACTGCTTACAATCTTGATGTGATTATATCTGTTGGCTACAGGGTAAAATCGAAACGTGGCACTAAATTTCGTCAATGGGCGAACAAAGTGTTGAAAGAGTATTTGCTTCGCGGCTATGCTATGAATTCACGGTTGTTGGCTTTAGAGCAGAATCTTGCTCAGCATGACAAAGAAATCCTGCAGATAAAAGAAAAGGTTGATTTCTTTGTCCGTACAACCCTACCTCCAGTTGAAGGAATCTTCTACGACGGTCAAGTATTTGATGCTTATCGCTTTGTTTCAGATTTGATACGAAAGGCGAAAAATTCCATCGTCCTAATAGACAACTATGTAGATGATACTGTTTTGACCCTTCTTGACAAACGGGCAGACAATGTGACGGCCACTATCTACACGCAGCATATCAGCCAACAACTGCAGCTTGACATCAATCGCCACAACACTCAGTATCCTGCAATAAATGTTGAACACTTCAACAGGGCGCATGATCGTTTCTTGCTGATAGACGATGAGGTCTATCATATTGGAGCATCCATCAAAGACCTGGGCAAAAAGTGGTTTGCTTTTACTTTGATGCAGGACATCACCACAACGGAACTCATTAACAAGATTACGGCAGAATGACTATGGCAGCAGATAAACAAGATAAAGTCCTTAATTTTTCGAGTGAGCGAGAGCAGAGCGGAGCTTGCTCCAGCTCTGCCGAGCGTGAGAAAAATCAAGGAAAGAATTTCCTTAATGTCCCAAATAAGAGAGTGCAGAGCCAAACTTGTTTGAACTCTGCCGAACGTGCGGGACTTAGCCCGAAGGGCAATGTCCCAACTTTGAGATTCCCAGAGTTTAGCGGAGAGTGGAAAAAGTGCAAACTCGGGGATATTATGGAGTTTACGAAAGAGCGAATTTCAACGTCCTTGTTGACGGAAGATAATTATGTTTCGACAGAAAACATCAGTACGACGCTTAATCTCTATGTTCATCCGAACATGGAACAAAAGAAAAAGTGTATTAACCAGATGTTCAAGGCACTGAAATAGGGATTCTTGGATTGCCTTTCCTCAATTATGGATGTATTTTTACACATAAAGCAAAGTAAGGCATCTGTTTTCCACATATTTTTTGTACCTTTGCACCTGATTATGAAGACATTTGAAGAATTGGGCGTATGCCCAGAGATTTGCAGTGCCATCGACGAGCTGGGCTTCGAACAGCCTATGCCCGTGCAGGAGGCAGTGATTCCACTGTTGCTGAGCGAGGAGCTTGGTGGCAAAGATTATATTGCCTTGGCTCAGACCGGCACAGGTAAGACAGCAGCCTTCGGACTGCCGCTGTTGCAGATGATAGACCCGAAGGATAAGACCACACAGGCTGTGGTGCTGTCGCCTACGCGTGAGCTCTGTCTGCAGATAGCCGACGACCTGCGCGACTTCTCGAAGTATATCAAGGGAATAAACGTGGTGGCTGTATATGGCGGCACCAGCATCAGCGACCAGATACGCTCGCTGCGCCACGGCGCACAGATAATAGTGGCCACGCCAGGCCGACTGATAGACCTCATAGAGCGTGGCAAGGCACACCTCGAGCAGGTGGGCCACATAGTGCTCGATGAGGCTGACGAGATGCTCAACATGGGATTCTCTGAGAGCATCAACAGCATCTTTGAGAGCCTGCCAGAGGAAAAGCAGGTGCTGCTCTTCTCTGCTACCATGAGCAAGGAGGTGGAGAAGATAGCAAAGAACTACCTCAAGGAGTATGAAGAGGTGGTGGTAGGTTCGCGCAACGAGGGCGCTGAGCACGTGAACCATATATATTATATGGTGAATGCCAAAGACAGGTATCTTGCACTGAAGCGTATCGTGGATTACTATCCGCGCATATACGGCATAGTGTTCTGCCGCACCAAGGTAGAGACGCAGGAGATAGCCGACAAGCTCATACGCGACGGCTACAACGCAGAGTCGCTGCACGGCGACCTCTCACAGCAGCAGCGCGACCAGACCATGCAGAAGTTCCGCCAGCATCTTACGCAGATTCTCGTGGCTACCGACGTGGCTGCGCGCGGACTTGACGTCAATGACCTTACGCACGTCATAAACTTCTCCATGCCTGACGATACAGAGTCGTACACTCACCGCAGCGGACGTACGGGCCGTGCTGGCAAGAAGGGTACATCTATCGCCATCATACACTCGCGTGAGCGCCACAAGATACGCCAGGTGGAGAAGACCATAGGCAAGGAATTCCTGGCAGGAAAGCTGCCTACACCACAGGAGATATGCACCAAGCAACTCTTCCGCGCCATCGACGAGATAGAGAAGACCGACGTTGACGACGAGCAGATAGAGCCATTCATGGAGGAGGTGCGCAGGCACTTCGAGTTCGTTGACAAGGAAGAGATACTCAAGAAACTCGTAAGCCGAGAGTTCGGACGCTTCCTCAGCTACTATGCCAACGCCCCTGAGATAGAAGAGGTGGTGGTGAAGAAGAAAGACAAGGGCGGAAAGGAAGACCGTGGCGGACATCCAGACTGGTCGAAGAAGAAGCCGCGTCAGAATACGCAGCAGGGATATACCAAACTGTTCGTAAACCTTGGCAGGAACGACCGTTTCTTCCCTGGCGAGGCAATGCAGTTCATCAACCGCTACGTGCCGGGTCGTCAGGACGTAGGCCACATAGACCTTATGCCGACCTTCAGTTTCATAGAGGTGCCATCAGGCGATGCACGTAAGGTAGTGGGTGCGCTCAACGGAGCCTTCTATCATAATAAGAAGGTGAGCTGCCACATAGACCGCGACGGAGGAAAGAGCGGCGGCAAGGGTGGCAGGCGCGGCAACGGAGCCTCACAGAAAGGTTCGCGTGGCGGTAAGCGCGAGCAGCAGTTTGATGAGCGCAAGGCCATCTTCGACATGGCAAACATGGAGGAAGGCTGGGCACGCCGTAAGCCAAAGAAAAAGAAGAAGTGATTCTCCATACTACATACTTCGGTTCGGTGGACTGGTATGCGCAGATAGTGCGCTCACAGGAGCCTGTGACTATAGACGGCAAGGAGCGTTTCGTGAAGCAGACGGAGCGCAACCACTGTCTGATAGCCACTGCCAACGGTGTGCAGAAACTCACCGTGCCCGTGACTTTGCCGTCAGGTGGCAAGACGCCTATATGCGATGTGCGCATCAGCGACCACGGCAACTGGCGCCATTTGCATTGGCAGGCACTGTCGTCAGCCTACGGCATGTCGCCGTTCTTTGACTACTATGCCGATGACATCCGTCCGTTCTTCGAACGTAAGTGGGAATTTCTCTTTGACTATAACTACGAGATAGCACAGAAGATGATGGAGTTGGTTAATCCAAATGACCATGCCAACCCCTCCACTGCATCCCTCCCGGGAGAGGGGATGACATTACGGGCAGAATCCTATGCACCATTCAACCCCATATATTTCCCTTCCCTCGGGAGTGGGGCGGGGGATGGTGTGTCTCCCTACTACCAGACCTTCCAGCGTCGTCATGGCTTCTTGCCAGGCATGTCGATACTCGATCTGCTCTTCAACATGGGACCGGAGGCATTGCTCGTATTAAGGAATGTAGGAAACTGACTCACAGGTAATGCAAATTCACAATCGTTTTTTTAGCGTTTGCTTTAGTATTTACGAAAAAAGTTGTATCTTTGCAACGGAAACCATATAATTTTATATTTATGACAGCATTACAGTTAAATGCCGAGCTATACCGCGCAATGGGTGTAATAGCCGACGATGAGACTTTGATGACGAAAGTTTTAAAATACGTCAAAAAGCTTGCAGCGAAGAAAGAAGACGCTTCGCTGATGACGAAAGAGGAGTTCCTTGCCCGTGTGGATAAGGCAAAGGAAGGACCGTCGTATGAGATGTTGCCAGGTGAAAACCTTACAGACTTCTTGACACGCCAGGGCTATGAGATATAAAATTGAATTGAAAGAGCAAGCCAAGTTAGATGTTCTCAAACTTGCCAAACATGAGAAGAAGGCGTTCTTGAAAGTCCAAAGTCTCATTGAGGAACTGAAAGAATTACGAGGAGAAATAAACATACAGGAAGAAAGATATTCTGAATGACAGAAGATTTTGACATACATAACGAGCGGTTGGGCTCGGCGGAGAAAGAATTTGAAAAGGCGCTGAGACCATTGCAGTTTGATGACTTCAGCGGACAGCAGAAGGTGGTGGAGAACCTGCGCGTGTTTGTAGAAGCTGCGAAATATCGCGGCGAACCACTTGACCACACGTTGTTGCACGGACCTCCGGGACTGGGAAAAACTACGCTGTCGAACATCATTGCCAACGAGCTGGGCGTGGGATTCAAACTCACATCCGGACCTGTGCTCGACAAGCCCGGCGACCTTGCCGGACTGCTGACGTCGCTCGAGACCAACGACGTACTGTTCATCGACGAGATACACCGTCTGTCACCTGTGGTGGAGGAATACCTGTACTCTGCCATGGAGGACTATCGCATAGATATCATGATAGACAAGGGTCCGTCGGCGCGAAGCATACAGATAGATCTCAACCCTTTCACGCTAATAGGTGCGACGACACGCTCCGGACTGCTTACCGCTCCGCTGCGTGCACGCTTCGGCATCAACATGCACCTGGAGTATTACGACCCGAAGACGCTGGCAAAGATCATACGACGCTCTGCCGGACTGCTGCAGGTTCCTATCAGCGATGCAGCCTGCGACGAGATATCACGCCGCTCACGCGGTACGCCGCGTATAGCCAACGGACTGCTGCGCCGCGTGCGCGACTTCGCTCAGGTGAAGGGCAACGGCAGCATCGACATGAACATTGCAAAGGTTGCCCTTGAGGCACTGAACATCGACGAGTACGGACTCGATGAGATAGACAACAAGATACTCCTTACCATCATCGACAAGTTCAATGGCGGACCGGTGGGCATAGGCACCATAGCCACTGCCATCGGTGAAGATGCCGGCACCGTGGAGGATGTATATGAACCTTATCTCATCATGGAAGGCTTCATAAAGCGCACGCAGAGGGGACGCGTGGTAACCGAACTGGCATACGCACACCTGGGGCGCAACCCATACAAGCAGGGCAGCAACATACTGTCACCGTCATTCTTTGACTAACAAAACAATTTGACAACATGGATTACAACATTCAAAAAACCATTGCGGACTATATGAGAACACAACCTGTAAACAAGGTATGGCTGTTCGGTTCATTCTCACGAGGAGAGGAAAACGATAACAGTGATGTGGATATTCTTGTGTCCTATGACAAGAATGCCAATGTGTCTTTGCTAACCATCGGAGGCATGTATATGGATTTACGCAAGTTGCTCGGAAGGAATGTTGACATCGTAGAAGAGGGTACATTGCTACCATTTGCGGTGGAGAGTGCAGAAAAAGATAAAATATTAATATATGAGAGAGAAAATTAAGGACGACATCAGATTACAGCACATTCTCGATGCCTGTGACACCTTAACAAGCAGCAGAGCGGAGGATTCTCTTGAGAGTATTCAAAAATCGCCTATAAAATTCTATGGGTATGTAAAGCTTGTTGAGATAATAGGAGAGGCAACATATAAACTCACAAAAGAATTTCGTGCAGAACACCCTGACATCCCTTGGAATATGATGGAAGGCATGAGACATGTGCTCGTGCATGATTATTACAGGATCAGTCCCGATAAATTATGGAATACCATACAAAATGACATTCCAATACTTCGAGAGAAAATAGGCAAACTTTTAATTAATCTGTAAACATCTTATCACCGTCATTCTTTGACTAGCAAAACAAGGAATACAAAAAAAGAACACAAACAGTGAAAAAGATATTATTCGTATGCCACGGCAACATCTGTCGCAGTCCGATGGCTGAATACATCATGAAACACCTCGTCAGCCAGAACGGCAATGTCGAGGACTATGTCATAGCATCGGCAGCCACCAGTACTGAAGAACTGGGCAACCCAGTATATCCGCCGGCACGCCGTAAACTGGCAGAGCACGGTATAGCATGTGACGGGCACCATGCACGACAGCTGACACGCAGCGACTATGACAAATATGACCTGCTGATAGGTATGGACTCATATAACATACGCAACATGCTGCGAATGTGTGGAGGCGACCCGGAAGGAAAGATTCACCTGCTGCTCGACTTCACTGACCGCCATGGCGACGTGGCAGACCCCTGGTACACAGGCAACTTCAATGCCACATGGTATGATTGCCATGAGGGATGCCTCGCCTTGATACGCTTAATAGAAAACGAAGAGATATAGATATGAAGACAGCAATATTCACAGGGTCGTTCAATCCTTTCACGATAGGTCATGCCGACATCGTGAGCCGAGCGCTCACCATCTTCGACAGCGTGGTGATAGGCATAGGCTATAACCCCGCCAAGACGGAACATGGCGACGTGCAGGCACGCATCAGTCAGATAGAGGCTATATATAAGGATGAGCCGCGCGTGAAGGTTGAGGCTTACGACGATATGGCTGCCGACCTTGCAGTGCGTCACAATGCCGTTGCCGTTGTGAAGGGCGTGCGCTCGGTGCAGGACTATGAATACGAGCGCAGTCAGGCAGAATACAACCGCTTGCTTGGCGACGGACTGGAGACGGTGCTGTTCTTCGCTCGTCCGCAACTGGCGGCTGTGTCAAGCAGCGCGGTAAGGACATTGCAGCACTTCGGCAAGGACGTAAGCAGCTTCTTGCCATGAAATTGAAAATTTCCCATTCACCTTCTCCCTCCCTCGCAGGGAGGGCTGGGGTGGGTCTATTTAATTCATAACTTCGAATGATTACTTACTCAGCAGAAAACGTCAAGATGCCGAAGATACGCAGGCGCGATACGTCGGCATGGATAAAGAAAGTAGCGGCATCATACGGCAAGACCGTGGGAGAGGTAGGCTACCTCTTCTGTGATGACGAGAAGATACTCGAGGTGAACCGTGAGTATCTTCAGCATGACTATTACACAGACATTATCACCTTCGACTACGACGAGGGCGACCAGATAAACGGCGACTTGGTGATATCGCTTGACACCGTGCGTACAAACGCTGAACTGTTTGGCAAGACATACGAGGAAGAACTGCACCGCGTCATCATACACGGCATACTACACCTCTGCGGCATCAACGACAAAGGACCCGGTGAGCGCGAGATAATGGAAGCGGCAGAAAACAAAGCCCTTGCCATGCTTGATACTACCAATCGTTAGCAAACTGTCACTATTTTGTGACTTTTTTATAAAAAAGTACTGCTTTTTGTTGCGTAATCCAATAAAAAGCAGTACTTTTGCTTTCAAATTGTAAAAACATTACTAAACAAATCAATGGAAAAGGTAGATAAACTTGACAGAAGAATAATGGCAATCCTTGCACAGAATGCACGCATAGCGTTCAAGGAAGTGGCAGAGGCTTGCGGAGTATCTCGTGCAGCCGTTCACCAGCGTGTGGAGCGCCTGAAGGAACTCGGAGTGATTACCGGCAGCGGTTTCTCCGTAAATCCAAAGGCTGTGGGCTACGGCACATGCACATACGTCGGTATACGACTGGAGCGCGGCTCTATGTATAAGGACGTGGTAAAGAAACTTGACAAGATACCGGAGATAGTGGAATGTCACTTCACCACAGGACCTTACACCATGCTCGTAAAGCTCTACGTACGTGACAATGAGCAACTCATGGAACTGCTCAACGGTACGCTGCAGTCTATCGAAGGCGTAGTGTCAACAGAGACACTCATATCGCTCGATCAGAGCATCAAGCGCGACGTGCCTATACACCTGAGCGACGATTAAGCCAAACCATTGCGCACTATTGCGCACACTTACCATTATATCTTTGCCAATGAAGAATTACTCAATTGAGGCACTTACCGCTGAGGCTTACTCTAACTTTCCTGAGGCTCAGCGCAAGCCAGTCATAGGCATAACAGCCAATCATGAGAATATAGACGCCACCTTACGCGACGCTTACTATAAGCAGGTAGTCGCAGCAGGTGGCGTACCTGTTATAATACCTCCCGTCACTGATACCAGCGTAATAGCAGAAACCCTTGACCGTATTGATGCACTGATACTCTCTGGCGGCGGTGACCACAACCCATTGTGGCAGGGCGAGCAGCCATCACCAAAGCTGCATAGCATCAATGCCGTGCGCGATTCTGCCGAGTTGCTTCTCACACGCCTGGCATTCAACCGTCAGGTGCCTATGCTCGGAATATGCCGTGGCATACAGACGCTGGCACTTGCGCTGGGAGGCCACGTGGCACAGGATATGAGCGAGGCGCACAACCAGGTGGGCAGGGGAGTGTTCGTAAAGCATTCGCAGGATGCCGACAGGCAGGAGGCTACGCATACCGTAAGGATAGATACCGACTCGGTATTACATAATATATATGATGCCGACGAGATAGCCGTCAATTCTTTCCACCATCAGGCTGTTGACAAGCCCGGACAGCACTTCCGTACCGTAGCAACGTCAGAGGATGGCTACATAGAGGCAATGGAGAGCACGGAGCATAAGAGCATCATCGGAGTGCAATGGCATCCTGAATGGCTCGGCGAAGACGGACTGCCATTGTTCAAGTGGCTCGTTGACAGGGCAGGGGAGTATCGCAAGGCGCAAGAGATGCACTCGCGCATGCTGACGCTCGACACTCACTGCGACACGCCGATGTTCTTCCATCAGGGTGTTGACTTCACCAAGCGCGACCCACGCATACTCGTTGATCTTCACAAGATGACTGAGGGAAGGCTTGACGCCACCTTCATGGTGTGCTATCTTCCACAGCCATATATGGAGGGTAACGGTGCATCGGAGGAACGCAAGGGAAAGCCTTTCAGCGAACTCGTACACTTCCCGATAGAGTCGCCGAAGGCATACACCGACTTCATATTCGACGAGATAGCGAAGATAGTGGAGCGCAAGCCGCAATATGTGGCGTTTGCACGCACTCCTGACGATATACAGCGCAACAAGCTTGCTGGTAAGAAGAGCATTGTGCTGGGCATAGAGAACGGTCTTGCCATAGAAGATGACATCACCAACCTGCAGCACTTTGCCGACCGCGGCATAGCTTACATGACGCTGTGCCATAATGGCGACAACCTCATCTGCGACTCTGCAAAGGGAGCAGGCATGAACGGCGGTGTGTCACAGTTTGGCGAGAAGGTAATCCATGAGATGAACCGCCTCGGCATAATGGTTGACCTCAGCCATGCCGGCGAGAAGAGTTTCTATGATGCCATCGACATCAGCGCCACGCCTATAGTATGCTCACACTCCAACTGTCGCAGTCTGTGTGACCATCCACGCAACCTTACCGACGACCAACTGCGGGCACTTGCCAAATGTGGCGGCGTAGCCCACACCACGTTCTATCCCGGATTCCTCAATGCAGCAGGTGAGGCGGATATCATGGATGCAGTAGCGCACCTTGAGCATGCCATCAGTATCATGGGTATTGACCATGTAGGCATCGGCACCGACTTCGATGGTGACGGCGGCGTGCCGGGCATGGCTGACGCATCAGAGGTCATAAACTTCACCATACAGCTCCTTCGCCGCCGTTACTCTGAAGAGGATATCCGCAAGATATGGGGCGGCAACTGGATGAGAGTGATGGGAGTTAAGAATTAAGAGTTAAGAATTAAGAGTTAAGAATTAAGAGTTAAGAATTAAGAGTTAAGAATTAAGAGTTAAGAATTAAGAGTTAAGAATTAAGAGTTAAGAATTAAGAATTAAGAGTTAAGAATTAACTCACAACCCTTAACTCATAACCTATAAATCTTAACTCTTAATTCATAATTCATAACTCACAACTCATAACTCATAACTAAAAAGCGGTGCCGCTTTCCATGTGGAAGCGACACCGCTTTTTAATTATTCCTCAGAGTAATCTAAGTTCCATGCGCTTTTCGCGTCAGCCACTCCCGGCTGCGACTCCTCATCGGGATTACCTCCGGGGATGTTTTCCTGCGCTTCACCGCTGCCGCATATCATCTCAGAGATAGGGAGCAGTAATGTCTCCATTTCAGGTTTTATATAAGTATGTCTCATTGTTATATTCCTTTTATTATTTTACTGCTACCTTCTTACCTCCGTGGATGTATATGCCGGCCTTATTAGGCTTTGCACCCAGTTTCACGCCATCGAGGGTGTACCATGCGTCAGCATCTGCCTTGTCGGCAGTGACAGTAGTCACACCGGTAGTCTCCTCTTCAGGGTCGAAGATTGAAATACCCTTGGCTGCTGCCCATCCAGAACCTTCAACGTAAGCACGGTAAGGAGGTACTACTGCACCCTCGTCAAGGTTGGCGGCATTCCAGAACTTGTCGTTGGCAATGTAGTAACCACTGTTGATGGTCTTACCAGTAAAGGTGCCACAGAGGTCGGTATCATTTGATGCACAGGCAGCGTAAACCTCAACGTTGGTCTCCTTGATGCTTACCTCGCCGCCGGTACCGTCATGGCGCAGTATCATACCTGTTCCGGCACTGACCTTCTGAGTCTCCTTGCTGAGTGTCATCACATCATCGTTGATGTTATCCACATAGTAGAAGTCGAATGGCTGGTAGCCCTCTTCCGTCTTGTCGGTCACGCTGCTTACCGTCACGTCAAACGGCAGACAGATGGTTCCCCACTTGGTAGTCATGGTGCGGCTGTATTCCGCCTCGGCAGCAGTGAAGTCATATTCAGAGTTGAATGGCATACCGTCAACGAGTGTCAGCTTGTCGGCGAAGTACTTGTTGTTCACCTTTGTCAGTTTACCTTTCACATTGCCTACTGTATAGTAAGGATTGACGGTGAACGGCTCTTCGGTTCTGTAACAGTTGAAATCTACATACTCCGTATATTCAAGTTCTATTTCGTTGCCTTCGGCATTAAACATTGCTACGTCAGGCAGGTTGAGCGTGCTGTTTGCATGATATTGTATGCCACCGTTATAGCTTCCGCCCAGGAGAGTTATCTCCATTCCCTCTTCTTTGTTGTAGATAGAATAGTCGCCTTTACCCTTCAGGTTGCCGCTCTGCATGGTCAGCGAACCGTTTACGGCATATACCACAATTGACGCGGTGTTGACGAGTGCGCCCTTCTTGTCCTCGCTGCTGTCGGTCACTGTAAGGTCCGTGCCGTTCAGCTTCAGCACCCAATCGCCCATGATTCCCAACGTGTCGCCGTTGAGGTCGAGGGTGAATGCGCCATCGGTCAATGTTATGTATCCGTTTCCTGTTGGCAACGTGACGTTCTTCAGCAGTTTCAGCGTAGCATTGTCATCAGCAGTGCACTGCTGCGCTGCCGCAAAGGCTGCATTGATGTCTTTGTAGATTGTAATATTACCACCCTTAGTCAACGCCATCTTGTCGGAGCCAAGTTTTACCACTAAGGTATCTGCAGTATTGCTCATTGCGAGGTGTCCGCTGGTGATATCAGTCATCTCCTCGTCAGTGCGCAGGTTATAGTATGAATAGCCTGGAGCGAGCAATGACTTGTCATAGGCTTTAACCCTGTAGCCGTATGTACTGTTCGACATGTACTTGCCGCCCTTGAGCGACACTGTCGGGGATGATGAATCAACATACAATGCCGGTGCCGCGTTGCGGGCAATGAGGTTACCGGCAAGGACTGTGAGCGAACCGCCTGTAATGTTAACTGCATACGAGCCAGAATTAATCAGCGCACCATTTTGGCCTTCGCTGCTGTCGGTGATGGTCAGGTTGGCGTCGCTGACGAGTATTGTCTGGTTGTTACAGTTGCTGATGGTGTCGCCGTTAAGGTCAAGTGTGAACGTACCGCTTGAAAGCGTGATGTATGCATTAGGACCATCCGGTATAGTGTAGTTCTTCATCAGTTTCAGCATAGCATTGTCATCAGCAGTGCACTGCTGCGCTGCCGCAAAGGCACTGTTGAAGTTATAGTAGTTGGTGTCTTCGCCATTCTTCGTCAGCACTGCTTTGAGTGAACCTTGCTTTACCACTAAGGTATCAGTGGATAGTTCTGCGTATATAGGCTGATAGGTATAGTCATCCAGTTCCTTGCCCGTGTGAAGGTTGTAGTAAGAGTAGCCAGGTGCCAATGCTGACTTGCCAGGTGTATAAAGGCGGGAAGTTCCATTCGTCACATAGTACTTACCGCCGCTGATGGCGAGAGAATCACATGATGATGATGTCTGCACGGCAAAGCCATCACCACCTATAAAGGTACCACCTGTGATGATGAGCGAACCACTTTGGACATTCACTCCATGCGCTCCTAAGTTTTTAATCGTACCCGTCTGACCTTCGCTACTATCGGTGATGGTCAGGTTGGCACCGCTTACAAGTATTGTCTGGCTGTTATAGTTGCTGATAGTGTCGCCGTTAAGGTCAAGGGTGAACGTACCGCTTGAAAGCGTGATGTATGCATTATAACCATCCGGTATAGTGTGGTTCTTCATCAGTTTCAGCGTAGCATTGTCATCAGCTGTGCACTGCTGCGCTGCCGCAAAGGCACTGTTGAAGTCATAGTAGTTGGTATCTTCACCGTTCCTCGTCAGCACAGCCTTGACGGAACCTTGCTTCACGATAACGGTATCAGTGGGTTGTTCTACGTATATCGGCTGATTGGTATAGTCTTCCAGTTCCTTGCCCGTGCGAAGGTTGTAGTAAGAGTAGCCTGGTGCCAATGCAGACTTGCCTGGTGTATAAAAGCGGGAAGTTTCATTCGTCACATAATACTTACCGCCGCTGATGGCGAGAGAATCACATGATGATGATGTATGTACGGCATAGCCACCACTACCTATAAAGGTACCACTTGTGATGATGAGTGAACCACTTTGGGCATCCACAGCAAACGCTCCTGAGTTTTTAATCATACCCGTCTGTCCTTCGCTACTGTCAGTGATAGTCAGGTTAGCACCGCTGACGAGTATTGTTGTCTGATTGGTGTTGCTGATAGTGTTGCCGTTGAGGTCGAGGGTGAACGTACCGCTTGAGAACGTGATGTATCCCTCGCTTGAAGGCATCGTACGGTTATTCATCAGTTTCAGTGTGGCATTGTCATCAGCTGTGCACTGCTGCGCTGCCTCAAAGGCACTGTTGAAGCTATAGTAGTTAGTGTTTTCGCCATTCTTCGTCAGCACTGCTTTGACTGATGCCTGTTTCACGATAACGGTATCAGTGGATTGTTCTACGTATATCGGCTGATAGGTATAGTCATCCAGTTCCTTGCCTGTGCGAAGGTTGTAGTAAGAGTAGCCTGGTGCCAATGCTGACTTGCCAGATGTATAAAGGCGGGAAGTTCCACTCGTTGCATAGTACTTACCGCCGCTGATGGCGAGAGGTGTACATAAAGGTGTAGTCTGCACGGCAAAGCCACTACCTATAAAGGTACCACCTGTGATGGTCAGCGAACCACTTTGGGCATTTACTCCATATGAACCGCCGTTGATTACGGCTCCTGTGCCGTTTGCACTGCTGTCGTGGATGGTCACGTTGCCGCCGTCAACGAGTATTACCTGAGAGTTGGTAGTAGTCAGCGTGTCGCCGTTGAGGTCGAGCGTCAGCGTACCATTGCTGATTGTCAGATATGCATCAGAACCTGTCATCATAACCTTAGGAGCCACAAGGCGCGCAGCACAAGTGTTGCCCTCGTTGGTGTACTTAGCCACATATAGTGCGTTGCCATAGTTTGCAATGTCGAATGTCAGCACGCCGTCTATTGTCTGGCTTTCAGGTGTCTGGTATGCACCGCAGGCCTTACAGATACCGTTGTCATACACATGGTCGTGGTTTGGCTCGGTGTGCAGATAGTGGTTGGCATACTGCAGCGAGTCGTCGAAACACATATAGCCTTTCCATACAAAACGCCACATAGATGGACTTGGGAAAGCCTCGGCAGGCGCATAATCATTGCCCAGGAACTGGCCCCATACAGAGGTTTCGTCCACCTTCTCGCCGTTGAGCAGCCATGCCACGTCACCGCTGGCAAACTGCTCAGCGGTCTTGCTGATTACAGTAGGATGTTCTGTCTCATGCTGGTCTGCCACATCGCTGAGGTAGTAGCAGTTGGCAAGGGTGCCTCCATTATATCCCACTACGTTGCCAGATCTGGTCGCATCAGTTGTTTCAGCCTTCACCGTGGCACGGCTATAGCAATTCTTAACAACACCGTTGTCGGCATTGAAACCTACTAAACCACCAACATTGTTGTTTCCCTTCACAGTGGCAAGGCTGAGGCTGTTCTCCACGGTGCCGGCATTATAAGCCACAATGCCGCCGACTATATTGTCTCCTTCAAAATAACTGTCTTCGATGCCAACATTAGTGATTGTACCATCGTTGTGGAAGAAAAGTCCCGCATAACTGTTGGCAGACACGCAGTACAGACCTTTTATTGTGCTACCACATCCATTGAATGTGCCACGGTAGCTGTTTATCGGAGTCCACGCAAGGAAGTTGCTGCCGTCGCCGTTCAGCTCTCCCTCGTCGGTCAGGACGTTGCTATTCACAATTAGGTCGCCACACACTCTGGCATTAAATGGATAGCCTTCATCAGAAGAAGTTCCATTGCTGGCCTTGTCAGCAAACCAGTAGAGCTGGCCGACATTATAAATATAGAAGAAGTTCTCCTCTTCGTCGTATTCTGCAGGCTCATATATGTTGTATAGGGTCTTGTTACATACGGCGCACTGACCGAATCCGTTGTTGTCGTAATTGCCAGTAAACTCATGTTGCGATGGATCAGCAGGAATCACCCAGCTGTTTTCATCCACCTCGTTCTCGGCGGCGGCATCGCTGAAGTAATGGTGGCAGATGCTGCACTCGTAGTAAAGTGTGTTGCCGTCATCACCGCAGGTATTATGCACAGCTGCATGCTCTATCAATTGGTGGGGGCAGGCACCGGCAGGGATAATCCACTCACCATCGGCATACTCCTCGATGCCATACTCATCCTTGAAATACTTCTGGCAGTGCGTAGCGCAGTACCAGTATTCATAGTTGCCGGCGGTAGTGGCGGTAGGTGCCACTGCCTCATGGTGTTCCATGACGTGGTCAGATGTCTTTATCTGAAACTGTGCGTTGGCACGCTGCTGTGTCAAACTGTATGCCGTCTCATTGTCTATATCGCCATAATAGCTGTAACTATCATTCCACCTATAGAGGCTGGTGCCATCACTATATCTGTATTGCAAGTTACCCATATAACCTGATGACTTGCGGCACACCACCACTACGAGGTTTTTCTCGCCGCTGTAGTCAAACGGTGTGCTGAGCGTCATGGTCTCCCATCCCGTGGCAGAGCCTATGGTGACATCAGAACCTGAATAGACAAGCTGCAGTCCGTTACTTGTAAACGCATCGGATTTGCTGAGCTGGGTAAGGTCGGTCTCGCCCATGTAGATTTTCAACTCAGAGCAGTTGAACGCTTCAGGTCCTGTACTGTTCACATAGAACGCAATACTCTGGATTTTGCCTTTCTTGCCAATTTCACTGGCAGTGTAGAGCATCTGCGTGGTACTGTTCACATAATAGTTGCCATAGGGAACATAATAATCCGCTGACGTTCCCTCGCCAACAGTAACAGTTTCCACCGCTGCCCGCATAATCTGCGGGCTGAACACCATCATGACTATTGCCATGAGCAGTGTGAGAAAAAAGTTTCTTTGTTGCATTTGTTGTTTGTTATTTGTTGTTTGGTATATATTATCCTTTTAGCTATCTTGTCATGACATCCTCTGCCGCATTGGTTGCCGACTCTATGGCGTTGCCGTATTCGGCTACGGAGTAGAACAAGAAGCAGAACACGCAGATGCCTGCCGCCATGAGTGCAGTGAAAGGCATGATGTCATGAGGGAAGCATGCCGTGATGACTATGCTGCCTATGCCGAATCCCACGATGAGATGGCAGCCTATGACGAAAGAGTGGTGGCTGGCAAGCACCGTGCGCTTGGTCTCTAATGTCCACCACTTAGGCGCACCGTCGTTTACCGGCATCTGCTCAAGGCTGCGACGCACGGAGAAGTAGGTGCGGTAGAAGGTGTATGTTATAAACAGGGCATGTGCGAAGAACACACTGAAGGTGCATGTAAGTATGAACATTTCATTAGGCACGATGCGCATCTCATAGTTGGCCACTGCCGTCCAGTAACAGATAAGTCCGAATGCGAGAATGGCGAGGTCGCGCACAACTATCTTTTTCGTAAGGTACTGGGGACGCATCAGTGAGATATGGCTCCAACCGAAGAGCACGCCGCCTGCATGGAAGTATGACACTGAGAGCGCCGACGCCACCACGGGACATGTCGTGCGCAGCTGGTAATAGGCATGTATGCAGAAACCTATGCCGAATATGACATAGTTAAGGGCTATGAAGCGTCGTGAGCTCAAGTACACGTTGTAGTTGCGATACATATAGTTATTATGCAGCAATACGAAGGCAATCATGATGTTGACCGCTCCCGCAAGATATAACACTGTCTGATAAAGCTGAAGTTCCATCTTATTATGAGTAATTCAAGTTTCGCTCACTTCTGGGAAGTTAAAAGGAGTTCAGAAAGTTGAGTGAGTAATATAATGAATTCGTCTGCAAAGGTACGAAATATTTATCAAACAAGGTGTGTAATTTTCAACAATGGTGTGTAATTTTCAACAATTAGGTGTGTAAATTTACGAAATTTACACACCATTTTTCTTTCATATTTCAAAGAAAAACAGTACCTTTGCAGAAGTTTACACAGAATTTAGGTAAATTTAGGTAAAAGGAGAAATCTTCTATAATGGGAAATATGCAATTAACGGCCATCGTGCTGATGACACTACTGACGCTAAAGCTACTGTTGCTGCCTGTAAGGGTGGCAACGGATGTCGTCTTGAACAGGGCGCGCTGGCTGATGGTTGTGAGCACGGCGTTGCTCGGAGTGCAGTTCCTTTTACAACTATCATTAGGTTTGCGTGCGCTGGGTGTGACTCAGGCGGTGATGGTAAACCTTATATTCTTCATTCCATGCTCATGGCTGGTGTCGCTGGCAGTGCTTTACCTGCAGCAACAGGGACGCATCAGCAAGGTTGACAAATACATGGGATTGGTTGTATGGATAGTGATACTCGCCATACTCGGCATTGCTGCAAGCATAGACGGCAAGCCGCTGATGACATATTCCGACGAGCTATACCACGCAGAAATAATATCGTCATGCATCTATGCCTGCATGCAGGGGTACTATGCCTACAGGCAAACCACCAACCTGCGCGCCATGAGCAATGCCCTGCACAATTACTTTGACCGCAACCAAGACAGCATGCTGAGGTGGATGCAGATGAGCGTCGTCATACTTGTGGTGCTGGCATTGATGGTACCGGCACTTATTTTCATACACAGTTGGTGGCTGGCGGTGTTTGGAGCGTTTTTCATCTTTGGCCTGTTCTATCTCGTTGACAGCTTCTGCAGCTATGCCGTGAGTTCGGCACCGGCAAAGATGAGAGAGGCAGAACGTAGTGAGGAACTCGCCGCCACAGCCGTTCACAGCGAAGAAAACGAGGAAGAGCAAAGGGAGTTGATGAAGAGGGTGGAATACCTCGTGGAGCAATGGCTTGAGAAAGGCAAGTACCTGAAAAACGGCATGAAGCTGCCTAACGCCGCCATGAGCATAGGCATACCACAGTATCAGCTATCTGCCTGGCTCCGCAACAAGAACATGAAGTACAGTGAGTGGATGACCACACTGCGCATAGAGGAGGCAAAGCGCATACTGGCTACACACACCGACTGGAGCAACGAGACCATAGCACAGCATTGCGGATTCAACGACCGCAGCTATTTCCATAAGAAGTTCAAGGAAGTGACCGGCATGTCGCCAGCCGATTTCCAGGCAAGCTTAGGGATGACTAACGAAGACTAACGACTAACAAAAATACGTGTAATATATGAAGAATACCTTGTTATATATGTTGCTTGCCATGACAATACTCTCATGCAGCAACAAGCAGAAACAGGTCATTGCGAATGATGACGAACCGATACTCGTAGGCCCGACCTTCAGCGGGGACTCTGCATTGGCATACTGTGCGAAGCAGTGCGAGTTTGGCCCGCGCACCATGAACAGCGAGGCACATGAGAAGTGTGGCGAGTGGATTATAGGCAAGTTCAGGCAGTATGGCTGCGACGTCACCACGCAGAAGGCAGACCTTAAAGGCTGGGACGGCACCACCCTGCGCTCCACCAACATCATAGCGAGCATCAACAAGGAGGCAAAGCGCCGCCTGCTGATATGCGCACACTGGGACTGCCGTCCGTGGGCAGACAACGACCCTGACTCTGCCAACTGGCGCAAGCCTGTGATGGCAGCCAACGATGGTGCCAGCGGCGTCGGCGTGATGATAGAGCTGGCACGCATAATACAGGCAGACACTGCGAAACTGCCATACGGCATAGACTTCGTATGCTTTGATGCAGAAGACTACGGCACACCGCAATGGTCGGGTATAGAAGATGAAAAATCATGGGCACTGGGCGCACAGCATTTTGCAAAGAACCTGCCTGCAGCCTACGAGCACGGCATACTGCTCGACATGGTAGGCGGACAGGGAGCATGCTTCTATCAGGAGGGATTCTCGAAGCACTATGCACAGAGCGTCGTCGATGCCGTATGGCAGTCGGCTGAGGATGCAGGCTACGGCTCATTCTTTACACGCCAGACTGGCGGCACCATCACCGACGACCACAAGCCATTGATAGATGCAGGCATACCTACCATCGACATCATACCATACTATCCCGACTGTGAGCAGAGCTGCTTCGGCCCTACGTGGCACACCATAAACGATGACATGCAGCACCTTGACAAGGCTACGCTGAAAGCCGTGGGCCAAACCGTAATACAGTATCTCTTTACAAGATGACGCAGACGACAGCTTGCATAACGCTATCCATGCTTGCAGCCGGCCGACTGGGGCTCAACGATGCCAAGGCGCTGCACGACATGGCAGGGTCGGCAACTGCCGTACTTGAAAACCGCAACGACATACGCAGCTTTGCTCCCGAAGCCTCAGACCGCCTTTGCGAGATAATGAAGCAGGACATCACGGATGTATGCAGTCGGGCAGAGGAAGAAGAACGGTGGTGTAACGACCATGGCATTAAGATGCTATGCATTGACGATGCCGACTATCCCAGCCGACTGAAGCATTGCGCCGATGCGCCGCTGGTGCTTTACGTGCGTGGCGATGCAAACCTTAACGCCTCACATACCATCGACATCGTAGGCACACGACAGTGCACGCCATACGGTCGTGACGTGATAGACAAGATAATAGGCGACCTCGCCACGTTATGCCCAGGCATAACCATAAACAGCGGCCTGGCATACGGCGTTGACATAGCAGCACACCGTGCCGCACTGCAGCATAGCCTTCCTACCATAGGCGTGGTGGCACACGGGCATGACACGCTGTACCCTGCGCTGCACAAGAAAGAGGCAAGCGAGATGATAAACAACGGCGGAGCCGTAATAACCGAGTATCCACGCGGCACTCGTCCGGAGGCGCGCAACTTCCTGCAGCGCAACCGCATCATTGCCGGCATCAGCGATGCCACCATAGTCATTGAGAGCGCATCGCACGGCGGCGGACTGGTTACTGCCCGCATAGCACTGGACTACGGGCGCGAGGTGTTTGCCGTTCCCGGTCCTGTCAATGCGGAATACAGCAAGGGCTGCAACAACCTCATACGCGACAACAAGGCCCAGCTGATAACCTCTGCACAGGACATCGTCAACGTCATGGGATGGCAGCATGCCGAGGAACTGCAGAAGGCAAGGCAGGCAGGCATAAGCCGCAGTATGTTTGCAGAGGAGACACTTACGGATGGTGAGCGCCTTATGGTGAGATTCCTGCGTGAGCATGGCGACAGTCAGGTTAATGACATGGCGGCACAGACGGGCATGTCTATCAGTACAATTAATTCTGCCCTCTTCTCACTTGAGATGCAGGGAATAGTGAAACCCTTGTCGGGAAACTTCTATCACCTTATAGGTTAGCAGTAAAAGATATAAACAAGTGTTGGTTCTTTTCATTGTCAGACAATAGCCCTGTAACTATAATTTTTTGCGAACAAATGGAACCATGGTCTGAAACGCAAAATAGAAGGGAAAAGTAAGCCTTTGGTACAAAGATTATGGTGAAAAATGTGTTCTGTACTGTAATATAGACAGCTTTCGCGTCGCTTTTTCTTCATTTTTTAGTGAAAAGTGAGTGCTTTTAAGCGGTAAAAGCTATCAGGTTATGAGGTAAAAGCTATCGAATTACATTGTAAAAGCTATCAAATTACAATTCGCGGGAATTGCAATGAAAGTCTGTTGTCGTGCAAAGCTCTGTGATACAGTGTAATACAAAATATTTAAATTTCGGGCGTTTTTCGGAGAAAAAATGAGTTTCGTGATTTTGAAGGGCAGGAAAGTGGATTTAAATACGAAGAGATAATAAAAAAAGAGGTGAAAAAATCACCTCTTCTTGCATAGTTGGCAGTTGCCGCATCCGTCGCGGCAACAGCTCTTCTTGCCACTGCCGCTGCGCATGGTGCGCATGGCGGCGATGGCAAGAAGTATTATGACTGCCAGGAGTATGTATGATATTAGGTTCATTCTCTTCTATCAGAATATTGCTATGGATATGTTATATACGGCGTATGCCACGATGTAGGCAATGACGCACTGGCTTATTACCACCGTTATGGCATCGCGGTTACCCAGTTCCCTGCGTATGCTGGCAATGGCAGCGGCACAAGGGGTGTAGAGCAGGCAGAACACCATGAGCGAAAGACTGCTGCTGGTGGTCAGTACGGTGCTTAGTGCATTGGCAGTGCCGCCCATCAGTACGGTGATGGTGCTTACCACGCTCTCCTTGGCAAGGAAACCGCCTACGAGAGACGTTGCTATGCGCCAGTCGCCGAAACCAAGAGGTGAGAACAGCGGTGCAACGTATGAGGCTATCATGCCAAGCATGCTTTCAGCCTGGTCGTCAACCATCTGCAGGTGGAACGAGAAGCTCTGCATGAACCATATAATGATGGTGGCAAGGAATATTACCGTGAAGGCGCGCTGAAGGAAGTCGCGGGTCTTCTCCCACAGCAGCATCAGCGTGGTGCGTGCCGATGGCAGGCGATAGTTTGGCAGCTCCATGACGAATGGCACTGCCTCGCCCTTGAATACCGTGCGCTTGAGTATCAGTGCCGTGATGATGCCTATTATGATGCCCAGCAGATATAGTCCGCACATTACCCAGGCGGCATTATCTGGGAAGAATACGGCGCAGAAGAATGCGTAGATAGGCAGCTTTGCCGTGCACGACATGAACGGGGTGAGCATGACGGTAAGACGGCGGTCGCGCTCAGAAGGCAGCGTGCGGCTCGACATGACGGCTGGCACGGAGCAGCCGAAGCCCATCAGCAGCGGCACGATGCTACGGCCTGACAGACCGAGCTTACGCAGCATCTTATCGACTACGAAGGCTATGCGTGCCATGTAGCCGGTATCTTCAAGCATGCTGAGGAAGAAGAACAGTACCACGATGATTGGCACGAAGGATGCCACGGAACCGCAGCCTGCATAGATGCCGTCGAGTATGAGCGACTGTACCACACTGTCAACCTTCCATGACTCGAGTACCTCGCGCGATGCGTCGGTAAACCACTCGATGGCTTCCTCAAGCAACTCCTGACCGGTGCCGCCGATTACGTCGAAGGTAAGCCAGAAGATAACCGCCATGATGACTGCAAAGGCAGGGATGGCTGTCCATTTGCCAGTGAGAAGACGGTCTATCCTGCGTGAGCGCACTGCCTCCTTGCTCTCCTTAGGATGCACTACGGTCTGGCTGCACAGTTTATCGATGAAGCTGAAACGCATGTCGGCTATGGCGGCAGAACGGTCCAGTCCGCGCTCTTCCTCCATCTGGCAGAGTATATGCTCAATGGTCTCCTTCTCATTCTGTGACAGAGAGAGGGCGTTTTCTACGAGTTCGTCGCCTTCCACGAGCTTTGCCGTGGCGAAGCGCACTGGTATGCCGGCGCGCTCTGCATGGTCCTCTATGAGGTGCATTATGGCGTGCAGGCAGCGGTGTACCGCTCCGCCGTGGTCTTCAGGTGAGCAGAAGTCCTGGCGTGCAGGTGCCTCCTGATATTTCGCTATGTGCATGGCGTGGTTCACGAGCTCGTCAACGCCTTCGTTCTTGGATGCTGCTATGGGCACCACAGGGATGCCGAGCAGTCGCTCCATCTCGTTCACGCGCACCGTGCCGCCGTTGCCTTCCATCTCGTCCATCATGTTAAGGGCAAGCACCATTGGTATGCCCAGTTCCATGAGTTGCATGGTAAGGTATAGGTTACGTTCTATGTTGGTGGAGTCCACCACGTTTATTATGCAGTGAGGCGGCTTGTTGTTGTTGCCGCAGAGCACGAACTCGCGGCTTACCACTTCCTCGCTGGTGTATGGTGACAGACTGTATATGCCTGGCAGGTCGGTAATCTCGGTGTTGCGTGTGCCGCGTATGGCTCCGCTCTTCTTGTCAACGGTGACGCCGGGGAAGTTGCCTACATGCTGGTTGGCACCCGTAAGCTGGTTGAACAAGGTAGTCTTGCCGCAGTTCTGATTGCCTGCCAGTGCGAATGATATCTTCATGCCCTCAGGCAGTGGGTTCTCGTGTGTAGGGTCGTGGTAGCGTCCACCCTCACCAAGTCCTGGGTGGGTGTCTGCCTCCTGTCCTCTCTCTGATGACGCTGAATCGCTGTGAGAGACATTCTTGGCAGTAGTGTCATCGGTAGTGCTGCCGCCTTCAGGTGATGGTGCCTTGCCTGTGTTAGTGGCATTCTGCACGTCATAGGCGGCGGTAATCTCTATCTCCTTAGCCTCTGCAAGTCGCAGGGTCAGTGTGTAGCCACGCAGCTCAAGCTGCATAGGGTCGCCCATAGGGGCATATTTCTTTAATGTGACGACAGTGCCGGGAATCATTCCCATGTCGAGAAAGTGCTGCCTGAGCGCTCCCTCGCCTCCTACTGCCTTGATGATAGCTGAGTGTCCAATCTGTAATTCGTTGAGTGTCATCTGCGTGTTATTTTTATTTTCATCTGCAAAATTACAACTATTATTTTGCAATTCAGTTGCAATGCAACCTAAAAGAGATGAAAATACCTAAAAATGATGATATATTAGTGGGACATGGAAAACACTATGTAGTGGAGATGCAGAGAAGGGGCACTCCACGTTTGTGGGGTGCCCCTTGAACTTTATCTAAGAGTTTTGATTACTCATTGTTGTGGTCTGGACGTGGACGACGCTCTCCGCGCTCTGGACGTGGACGGCGTGGACGACGCTCACGCTCCTCATAGCCTTCTGGCTTCTCAAGGAGAACCTTGCGTGAGAGTTTGTACTTGCCGGTCTTGTCGTCGATTTCCATGAGCTTCACCTTGATGGTGTCGCCTTCCTTGATGCCGGCTTCCTCAACAGTCTCAAGACGCTTCCAGTCAATCTCAGAGATGTGGAGCAGACCGTCCTTGCCTGGAAGAATCTCAACGAAGCATCCGTAAGGCATCACTGATCGTACGGTGCCTTCATATACTTCGCCTACCTCAGGCACTGCGACGATACCCTTGATCTTCGCGAGGGCTGCGTCGATGGCTGCCTTGTCAGGAGCTGATACCTGCACCTTGCCTACGCCGTCTTCCTCATCGATGGTGATGGTGGTGTTGGTGTCTTCCTGTATCTGCTGGATGATCTTACCGCCAGGACCGATAACGGCACCGATGAACTCCTTAGGAATCTCAATCTGTACGATGCGTGGTACATGTGGCTTGAGGTCTGGACGTGGCTCAGCAATGGTGTCGGTGATACATTTGAGGATGTGCTCACGGCCTGCCTTTGCCTGCATGAGTGCCTTCTCAAGGATTTCGTATGAAAGTCCGTCACACTTGATATCCATCTGTGTAGCGGTCAAACCGTCCTTGGTACCTGTGGTCTTGAAGTCCATGTCGCCAAGGTGGTCCTCGTCACCGAGAATATCAGAGAGCACTGCATACTTCTCCTCGCCTGGGTTCTTGATAAGACCCATTGCGATACCTGATACAGGCTTCTTCATTGGAACGCCGGCGTCCATCAGTGCGAGTGTGCCTGCACATACGGTAGCCATTGATGATGAGCCGTTAGACTCGAGAATCTGGCTTACCAGACGTACGGTGTATGGGAAGTCTGCAGGAATCTGTCCCTTAAGACCACGCCATGCAAGGTGGCCGTGACCAATCTCACGACGGCCTACGCCGCGCTGTGCCTTAGCCTCACCTGTACAGAATGGAGGGAAGTTATAGTGCAGCAGGAAACGCTGGTATGAGCGCTCCAGCACGTCGTCAACGAGTTTCTCATCGAGTTTGGTGCCAAGTGTACATGTAGAGAGTGACTGTGTCTCACCACGTGTGAAGATTGCTGAGCCGTGAGGCATTGGCAGTGGTGATACCTCGCACCATATTGGGCGGATGTCGGTGGTCTTACGACCGTCAAGGCGTATGCCCTCGTCGAGTATGCAACGGCGCATTGCGTCGCGCTCTACGTCGTGATAGTATTTGTCGCAGAGAGCATACTTCTCTTCCAATTCGTCCTCGGTGAGGTCGGTGTGGGCGGCAGCATACTTCTCCTTGAACTCGGTGATGATAGCCTCGAAAGCCTCTGCGCGAGCCTGCTTCTCAAGAGCCTGCTTAACAACGTCGTAAGCCTTCTGGTAGCACTCAGTCTTGATCTGCTCCTTCAGTTCGTCGTCATTTACCTCATGACAGTACTCGCGCTTCTTGTCGGTGCCGAGTTCCTTCATCAGCTCAACCTGCAGCTGACACATAGGCTTGATAGCCTCGTGGGCAGCCTTCAGGGCGTTGAGAAGGTCAACCTCCTGCACTTCCTTCATCTCGCCTTCAACCATCATGATGTTCTCAGCTGTTGCACCTACCATGAGGTCCATATCAGCATCTGCCATCTGCTCCTTGGTAGGGTTGATGACGTACTCGCCGTTGATGCGAGCTACGCGAACCTCAGAGATTGGGCACTCGAATGGAATATCGGAACATGCCAATGCGCATGATGCAGCGAAACCGGCAAGGGCATCAGGCTGATCTACGCCGTCGGCACTGAAGAGTATTACATTAACATAGACTTCGGCATGATAGTCACTTGGGAAGAGTGGGCGAAGGGCGCGGTCAACAAGTCGGCAAGTAAGGATTTCATCATCGTTTGCCTTACCCTCGCGCTTTGTAAAGCCACCTGGGAAGCGACCTGCTGCGGCATATTGCTCGCGGTATTCTACCTGCAGTGGCATGAAGTCCGTGCCTGGCACTGCGTCTTTTGCGGCACAAACTGTGGCGAGCAGCACGGTGTTACCCATACGAAGGGTGCATGAACCGTCGGCCTGCTTAGCCAGCTTTCCTGTTTCAATGGTGATGGTGCGGCCATCAGGCAGTGAAACGGTCTTTGTAATTACGTTCATCTAAAAAAATTTTCTTTATTGTTTTTACTGTTCATCTTAAGGCTCGGCACCTTGCTCCGCCCGCATACTTATTGTTTGTATAAAAAAAATAAATCGTGCAAAGATACTCATAATTAGCGGGATAGGCAAATTATTTAACATACTTTATACAAAAAACGGAGACTGACAGAGTTTTGTAGTCTGTAAGTCTCCGAATGTATTATAATATAGTGTAAAATGTATTGTTATCAGAACTTGAACATATCGTCGATTGTCAGCAGGCCTTCGTGCTGAGCGGTAAACTCTGCTGCGAGCACTGCACCGAGTGCAAATCCCTGACGTGAGTGTGCGTCATGGGTGATGGTTATCTGGTCTGCCTCACTGTTCCATGTGATAGAATGTATGCCTGGCACCTCATCCTTGCGCACTGAGTGTATGGTCAGCTTGTTCTTATCAGTACCTTCTGCCGGCACTACGGTTCCGTCAGGCTGTGTGAGCGTACCCATCTGCCAGTCGGTCTTGCGGTCAAGGTTTGCGACAATCTGCTCGGCAAGTGTGATGCCGGTGCCTGATGGATGGTCAAGTTTGTGAACGTGATGAACCTCCGTCTCTTCAACATCATACTGTGGGAATGAGTTCATGATCTTTGCAAGATACTTGTTGACGGCTGAGAATATAGCTACGCCGATGGAATAGTTAGATGCCCAGAAGAGGGTCTTGCCATTCTTCTCACACTGTTGGCGCACGTCATCGCCGTGCTCTTTCAACCAGCCTGTAGAACCACTGACAACCTTCACTCCCTTCTCCCATGCCTTGAGGTAGTTGTTGTATGCCACCATAGGGGCGGTGAACTCTATCGCTACATCGGCAGAGGCGAACTCAGGTGAGTCGAAGTCCTGCTGGTTGTCAATATCGATGATGCTTACTATCTCGTGGCCACGTGACAGGGCAATCTGCTCAATCATCTTGCCCATCTTGCCGTATCCTATAAGTGCTATCTTCATATTCTGTCCCACCTCTGCCCTCACCGTATGGGGAGGGAGCACTGACCGTCGTGGGGTTGGCGGTTTATAATGTTTGTCGTTATTATTGTTCTTGGTAAGCCTGGGCTTCTGCCTCGGCTATGATATCCTCGCGTGACTTCTCTGCCGGCTTGGTATTCACGTCATCGAGATTGAGGTCGTCGATGTGCTGCTCTATCTCTGTCAGTGCACCATCGTCGGTATCTTCATGATGCTCTATTACGATGTCGTCAGCCTCGGCTGTAACGTCAGGTGCCACACTGACAGGGGTCTCTTCCATCTTGGTACGCTCTGTCTTTGCCGCAAACACCATGTCGAGGAACTTGCCGTCGCCGCGAAGCTTTTTCAGTGTCTCCTCGCTGGCGCGCTGCTGGCTCTCCTTCTTTGAGAAGCCCTCTGCGGTGCATCCATCAACACCTTCAAGGACAACGGTATATATAAAGGTGGGTGATCCGTTCTTGTCCATTGACTGTTCTTCAAGGCGGAAATCGATGTTTACGCGGTTCTTCTGAGTCCACTCAAGAATCTTAGACTTGAAGTTGACCTCCTTGTATGCTACCTTGTCAACGTTGAGGTACTTGCCCATCACCCTGTGCTCCCAGAACTGCATGCATGCAGCATATCCACGGTCAAGGTATACAGCTCCTACGAGAGCCTCGAAGGCATTGCCGCCCATGTAGTTGTTGTGCATGGATGAGCGTCCGCTTGCCATGATGAGTTTGCTTATGCCCATCTCCTTGGCGAGCCTGCCGAGAGTCTCGCGCTGTACCATCTTTGAACGTGCGTTGGTAAGGAAACCTTCTGGTTTGCCCGGGAAGCGACGATATACTATATAGCCTACCACCGCGTCGAGGATGGCATCGCCCAGGAATTCAAGTCGCTCGTTGTTGAGCTGTTTTCCGAGTCTGCTCTTCTTGTCGCGTTGGTTGCCCTTCTTGCCTTTCTTGCCGTACTTCTCGTCCTTGCGGCTGTTACCACCTTTGTTCTTGCCTTCCAGCACCTTCAGCTCTTCGGCCGTAGCGCGGTGGCCGAGGCTTTTGTGCATCAGCGCCACCTTGTAGTAGGTGATCTTTCGTGGGTAGAAGCCGAGTATGTCGTACAATGCAGAATAAAGCTCCTTATCCTTGCGGAAAGGGAGCTTTATCCTGTCAATAAGGTTATTCAGCATACTTCTTGAATATTACGCAGGCGTTGTGTCCGCCGAAACCGAATGTGTTGCTCAGTGCGGCGCGCACCTCACGCTTCTGCGCCTTGTTGAATGTGAAGTTCATGTTGTAGTCTATCTCAGGGTCATTGTCACCTTCCTCGTGGTTGATTGTAGGTGGAATGATGTCCTCCTGCACTGCCTTCACGCATGCCATTGCCTCTACGGCTCCGGCAGCACCGAGCAGGTGACCTGTCATAGACTTCGTAGATGATATGTTGAGTTTGTAAGCCCAATCGCCGAAGAGAGCCTTGATAGCCTTTGCCTCAGAGATATCACCTACAGGTGTTGATGTGCCGTGAACGTTGATGTAGTCGATGTCTTCTGGCTGCATCTCTGCATCTCGCAAAGCCTCCTTCATTACGAGGATGGCTCCCAGACCTTCTGGGTGTGATGCGGTGATGTGGTAAGCGTCTGCGCTCATGCCTGCACCAACCATCTCGCAGTATATCTTTGCTCCGCGAGCCTTAGCGTGCTCCAGTTCTTCAAGTATGAGGCATGCAGAACCTTCACCCATTACGAAGCCATCGCGGCTTGCAGAGAATGGACGGCTTGCCTTCTGAGGCTCGTCGTTGCGTGTTGACAATGCGTGCATTGAGCAGAAACCGCCCAGGCCTGGGTCTGTGATGACAGCCTCAGAACCACCGGTCACCATTATGTTAGCCTTACCGAGACGTATTAGGTTGAATGCATCAGCAAGTGCGTTGGTAGATGATGCACATGCACTTGTGGTAGCGTAGTTTGGTCCGTGGAAGCCATAGCGTATAGATATCTGTCCAGGTGCTATGTCACCGATCATCTTAGGAATAAAGAAAGGTCCGAACTTAGGAGCGTCCTTGTGCTCAGAATAATACTCCAGTTCCTCCTGCATGGTGCGGAGGCCTCCGATACCTACGCCATATACGACGCCGATACGATCTTTGTCGACAGTCTCAAGGTCCATGCCAGAATCCTTGATAGCCATGTCGGCGCCAGCAACTGCCATTTGGCAGAACTTATCCATTTTGCGAGCCTCTTTGCGGTCGATCCACTGTGTAGGGTCAAAGTCTTTCACCTCACATGCTATCTGTGTCTTGTAGCGTGAAGCATCCATCTGCTTTATGATGTCGCAACCGCTAACGCCGGCGAGCATGTTCTTCCAGGTCTCCTCCGCAGAGAGTCCAAGCGGTGTGACGGCACCCATGCCAGTCACCACTACTCTTTTTAATTCCATAGTTTTTTAGGTTTTTATTGTTTATAGCTGCTATAGTTGCTATATATACTATAGGTACTATAGAAATTCCTTGTAAATAAAAAGAAAAAGGTGATGGTAGGGCGAACGAAGTCGCGACCCACCATCACCCATTGTATCATACGGTAAGACGCATGAGCAAGTGTGATTACTTGCCAGCGTTCTCGATGTAAGCAATAGCGTCGCCTACAGTCTGGATCTTCTCTGCGTCAGAATCAGGTATTGTTACACCGAACTCCTTCTCAAGCTCCATGATGAGCTCTACTGTGTCCAGAGAGTCAGCACCAAGGTCATTAGTGAAGCTTGCCTCGTTCTTTACCTCTGCTGCGTCCACACCCAGCTTGTCAACGATGATCTCTACTACTTTTGATTGAATTTCAGACATGATGTTTTTAATTTAAATTGTTGTTAATTGTCTATTTCTTATTTAGTTTTACGTTTGAGGGGATAATCCCCTTAAAACGAAATTCGACTGCAAAATTACTCCTTTTATTTGTATTGACCAAATATTTTTGATAAAAAAGATGTTTTTCTGCACATTTGGTTGCATTCTGTGCATTATTTTTTACGTTTTCTTGGCTTTTGTCAATTGTATTTAGCAATTAACGAGGTCGTTTTTCGGATATATCAGCGTAATTTGTCCAAAGCGCATTTGATTGCATCTGCGTCTTCGTTGACTACGCGGAAATATTCCGACATGCTCCACAAGTCTCGCGCTATGAGAGCCTTAAGTTGCATGGAGAGGTACTTGTTGGTTTGTTGCAGTTCGTCGTCATCCTTTGGTTCCACGCCTTGTTTCTTTCCTTCGGCATAGATGTCGTCGAGTAATGACTGCGGCACCTGGTATTTTTCATTGAAAGCCTTGAAGCCCTTACCTTCCACAGGTATTCCAGATGAGTTGACGGGGTCAGCTTCTTTGCCGTAGAGTTTCAGCAGAGCCTTGCGGTTTTTCTCTGTGTATCTCAGGTTTGCGTTTATCACTATGCTCTTTGCTGACAGTTCGCGGTGGAACTTAGTGTAGCGTGTAGTGTCGAGCGGAACGAAGTAGTCTGGCATTATGCCGCCGCCGCCATATACTGTACGGTGCTGCTTCAAGGTCTCATACTTTAGTGAATCGGCAAAGTGTATGCTGTCGGCGTTGGTGAACTCGCCATGCTTGTAGCGTTTCTCCATGTCGCGGTAATATCCTTCGATGTCACCCTTCACGTATGGTTTCTGTATGCATCGTCCTGATGGCGTGTAGTAATGTGCCACGGTCAGTCGTATCATAGAACCGTCAGGCAGGTCAACGGGGCGCTGTACCAATCCCTTTCCGTATGTGCGTCGGCCTATTACCAGTCCGCGGTCTTGGTCTTGTATGGCACCTGATACGATTTCTGCCGCAGATGCGGAATATTCATTTACGAGAACTATGACCTTGCCTTTCTGGAAAGTGCCGTTACCCATGGCGCGGAATTCCTGTCGTGGCACGGCTCTTCCTTCGGTATATACTATAAGGTCACCATTTTCGAGGAACTCGTTAAGTACGTCGGCAGCCGCCTGAAGGAAACCGCCGCCATTGTCCTGCAGGTCGAGTATGAGGTCTTTCATGCCCTGCTTGCGCAGTTTGGCGAAGCATTCCATCATCTCGCTGTGTGTCGTTATGCCGAATGACGACAGTCGTATGTATCCAATGCCAGGCCTTATCATGTATGATGCGTCAACGGTGTTGAGTGGTATCTTGTCGCGAGTTATGGTGAAGTAAGCCAGTCCGCTTATTCCCCGGCGCTTTATGCCCACCTTCACCTTACTGCCTTTCGGTCCTCTGAGTCGGCGCATGATTTCTTCCTTCGACATCTTCACACCGGCGATGGATGTATCGTTGACCGTTATTATGCGGTCGCCGGCAAGTATGCCCACCTTCTCAGACGGACCGTCGTTGATGGTCTGCACCACGAGCAGCGTGTCCTCAAGCATGTTGAACTGTACTCCGATGCCTTCGAAGTTACCCATCAGCGGTTCGTTGAGAGCCTTCACCTCTTTTGGTGTGGAGTAGCTGGAGTGTGGGTCAAGTTTCTCGAGCATGCCGCGTATGGCATCCTCCACGAGTTTGTTCTCGTCCACGCTGTCAACATACAGGTTGCTTATAGCCATCTCTGCTATCGACAGTTTCCTTATCGGCGATGTTTCACCGAGGTTTATTCGCATCTGCGCCTGTGTAGTCAGCGTGCCGAGCATAAACAGTGCTGCGGCTGTTATATTGCGTAGTTTATTCATAATGCTACTTTATTATTATATGTATATACGGAAATAATTGCTTTGACTTGCAAAGGTAAGTATTTTTTCTGATACTGCAAAATAAAAACAAGTAAAAAGTAATGTCCCTTATCCTTACATTATATGATAAGGGATAAGGGACAGATGTTATATAGTGAAAGAAAATGGTCGTGTGCAGGCATTACAGTATCACTACTTTCTTGCCGCCTATGATGTATATGCCTTTGGGCAGTTTCTCCAGCATGCTCTGCGTAGCGCTCTTAGCTATCAGTATGCCGTTTATGCTGTATATGTCGTTATTGTTGTCTCCTGTCTGTGCCGCCTGTATGGTGTTTACTCCAGACGCAGCATCCTTTACTATCTTGCCAGTCATGGTCAGTGTGCCTACCGACATTTGCTTAGAGGTGTCAAAAGCCGTCAGTCTGACGACGGCCTTTGTAGGTTTTGACGATGCGTGAGCGGCTTCTGCCTGTGCATCCACGTAAGTGTAGTTGTTGTAGCCTTTGTCTGCATTTACCTCGTTACGTGATGGCGAACCGTTATACATTATCTCTTCAAAAAGGTCGTTGGCAAGTATCACCTTGGCATTGCCGCCGTCTGTTCCGATCTTATTCACCAGTACAGACACTGCCGTGGGCTGAAACATATATCCCTCCACGGGAGTCACCACGTATGTAATGTCGTTGATGCCGCTTTCGTCAGAGCTTTTTGAAGAATAGCCTATGCGCAGCAGATACTGGTTGCCGTCCAGCGGACCGGTAGTGAACTTATTGCAGGTAGAACTGAGGTTCAGGTTGCTGCCCACTGTAACCTTAGAGCCGACCACGTAGTCCTGCAGTTCGGCAGAAACGGTTGGCGCATTCTGGAAGGTGGCAGCAGTGGTGCCGTTGGCTACGCTCCATGTTATGGTACCGCTTGCTATTTCATCGTAATCGTTTATGTCAGCCTGTACCTTCTCTATTATCCCGCCTTCGGGTGTGCCACCGGCGTTCTGCGCTTCGGTGATATCTGCCACGAGAGAGTTGAGATAGTGCTCCAGGTTGGTATAGCCATCGTCACACAGAGCTGCACCGTCGCTGGCATCAGCGGCATTCAGACTGTTGGCATTCTCCCATGCGTCAGGCATACCGTCACCGTCGGTATCTGTCGGAGCAGCTGTGCTGTTAAGCGTAGGCCATGGGCTCCATGTAGCATCGGCATTGGCAGGCTTCAGGTCATTCTGAGTATTGATGAAACCGGCATCCAGTCCGGAGCCTTGGTGTGATGCCTTACCGTTTGCAACGTCACTGATAATCTCCTGGTCGTAGCTGTCGCGGCTCTTTGAGCATCCCACGTAGCTCAGTACGCGAGAATATGCATCGGCAGCAGAGTGCGTAGTGGTGTAGATGAAGTCGAGAGGTTCAGACAGCTTTATAGTGTCTTTCGTCTTGTCGGTGTATGTGCCGTCGTTACCGTTTGCGTCAATCTGGTTATATATGCCGTAAGTCCAGTTATCGTTTGTCACGTTGCTGTACTTAGGATTCACGTTACCTTCCACGAAGAGGTGTCCCCACTTGTGCCACATAGGATACCAGCCGTTCCAGTTGCCGTTAGAATCGGTGCAGTATTCAGTCGTGCGTATGCCTATGCCAGCCAGTCTGTATGCCACCGCCTTGTCAGGAGTTCCTGGTCCAGGCTTGTAGTAGTTGTTTACGATGTTCACGTCCATGCCCTCGCCGCCGTAGCAACCATTGCCAGACCAATTGTAGAATACGTTGTTACGCATATCCATGTGCTCATTCTCCTGAGTGGTCTGGCGTGGACCAAGTCGTGGCACACGGCTAACGTGGTGAGCCATAAGGTTATGATGGAACGAGGCATGATCACCGCCCCAGTTGCCACCATATCCGTGGGCGCCCTTGGCATGACCGGCATTGACCAGTGAGTGTGAAGAGATACACCACTGTACGGTAGTGTTCTTGTTGCCAAGTACAGACAGGCACTCGTCGATAGACCAGCTTACGGAACAGTGGTCGATGATAATGTTCTCGTGATCCATGGCACCCAGTCCGTCGCCCTCATGGTTTGCTACCTCGCGCTGGCCCAGGCGGAAACGCATATAGCGCATTATTACGTTGTTGGCATTGATGGTGAATGGGTAGTCTGCCACGCAGATGCCATCGCCGGGAGCCGACTGGCCTGCAATGGTGACGTCGCCGGAGTTTACCGACAGTGCAGATTTCAGGAAGATGGTGCCCGACACTTTGAACATTACAATGCGTTTGCCAGACTGATTCAGGGCCCAGCGCAGCGAACCCTCACCAGAGTCGTTGAGGTTGGTGACATAATACACCTTGCCGCCTCTGCCGCCGGTGACGTAGCGTCCGTAGCCTTCAGCACCCGGGAAGGCAGGCTGTTTCTCCTGTGCGTTAGTGGCAGTGACAGTAGCCAATGCTATCATTACCACCGTAAAAAGTTTTTTCAGATTCATATTGATATTGTGTACCTTGTGATTGATTTAGCGGTGGGCATACGATTGCCTCACCGGAAGTTGCGATGCAAAATTACAAAAGAATATCAATCAATAAAACAAATAATCTCAACTTTTTTGCCAATGCTACAAAATCCCTACCTAATTGACATAAAAAGATAGCTTTATGTCTCAGGTGGGTTCTAAAAATTCCCACGAGTTAAATTATTCGATTATATGAATATCATTATGTCATATTTTTGTTTTCTTTCGGTGCAAACTGTTAGCTTCTGCGGTCACATAGCCCGCTATGCTCCCTTATCAGCTAACATTTTGCCCTCGAAACAAATTCAAAAATCTGACAGTGGGAATTTTTAGAACCCACCCTCAGTCAGTGCCTTTGCAACGGCATATCCCATGCTCCATGCTGCCTGCAGGTTGAATCCTCCCGTTATGGCATCCACGTCAGTTGCCTCGCCTGCAAAGTACAGGCCCTTATGCACCTTGTGCTCAAGTGTCTTTGCCGACAGTTCTGTGAGTGCAACTCCGCCACAGGTTACGAACTCTTCTTTATAATGGCACCTGCCGCTGATGGCCAGCTGTTGCGCCGTCAGTATGCTTACGAGGCGGTTTACATGGGTGGCGTTGAGCGCTCCGCAGCGCTGCGTCAGCGGTATGGCACACTGCATAAGCATCTGAGTCCAGTGTTTCTGAGTCAGTAACGTGGGATATACATTCGCTATGTTCTTGCCGGCGTTGGCAGTCATCAGTTGCATCAGGTCATGCCGCACTTCCTCTTCGTGCCTGCCGCCACACCAGTTTACCGTCAGCGTACCTTCGTAGTTGCGCTCTGCCAGTATGCGCGCGGCGTACGACGACAACTTGAGTATCGCCGGACCGCTCACGCCCCAGTGTGTCCAAAGCAACGGACCTCTTGCCTTCAGCTTCGTTCCGCCAAGTCCTGCCACGCAGTCTTCCACCACCGTTCCCATCAGTTCCTGGCATGGGGCTCCTTTTATATTAAAGGTAAACAGCGAAGGCAGCGCTTCAACCATCTTTATGTTCAGCGACTTCAGGAATGGTGCCTTGCCGCCGCCTGTGGTGACCACCACATATTCCGATAAAACCGGCAATTCTTCATCGTTAAAGAATAGGTTATAGCCCATTTCATCGACTTCCTCGATATCCTCCAGTTTCTTTCCAAGATGCAGTTCCACGCCATGATAGCGCATAAGCCTTACCAGTGTGTTTACAATCTCCATGGCATCCTGCGACTGCGGGAAAACGCACTCATCATCCTGCGTAACCAATCTGACGCCCTCGTTTTCGAACCATTCCATCGTATCTTCGTGAGAGAAGTCGCCGAGCATCTTACGCATCAGTTTGTCGCCTCGCGGATATGCCAGGTTCAGATCCTTATACCTGCCGTTATTATCGATGAAATCGGCAAAACTGTTAGTCAGGTTGCATCTGCCGCCACCCGTCACCGCCACCTTTGCCAGTGGTTTGGTGCCACGTTCAAACACATGCACCTGCATCTGCGGATTGCGACGCTTAAGCTCAATGGCACAGAAGCATCCTGCCGCACCTGCGCCGATTATCGAAACTGTATTTTTACCCATTTTCATATCGCTGATTCTTAGTCTGTTACGGAGGGCGTTGTAAAAGCATAGCTTTTACAATGTAATTTGATAGCTTTTACCGTGTAATTTGATAGCTTTTACAATGTAATTCGATAGCTTTTAGGACGCACCCCCTATACATATAAAACTGCGCGTGCGAAACTTTATTGTAAAAACATTCTTTTTTCTCAAAAAAAAATTGTAATTTTGCAGCCTAAAATAGAATACAATGGCAGAAAAAAATGAATTTGTCAGAAAAGTAGCAGAACAAAAGTATGAATACGGTTTCACTACCGACGTTCATACCGAGGTGATACCTACCGGACTGACCGAAGATATCGTACGACTCATTTCTGAGAAGAAAGGTGAGCCAGACTGGATGCTTGACTTCCGCCTGAAGGCCTTCCGCCACTGGCAGACCATGAAGCAGCCGACGTGGGGACACGTCACCATTCCGCCGATAGACTATCAGGCTATATCATACTATGCCGACCCTATGGCAAAGAAGAAAAACCCCAACCTTACGGAGGATGGGCAGATAGACCCTGAACTGGAAAAGACCTTCGACAAGCTCGGCATTCCGCTTGAGGAGCGACTGGCTCTGAGCGGCGTGGCTGTGGATGCCATCATGGACTCGGTATCGGTGAAGACTACATACAAGGATAAGCTGAAGGAGCTCGGCATCATATTCATGTCGATAGGCGAGGCTATAAAGGAGCACCCAGACCTGATAAAGGAGTATCTGGGTTCGGTGGTGCCTTACCGTGACAATTTCTTTGCCGCACTCAACTCGGCGGTGTTCTCTGACGGCTCATTCGTTTATATACCGAAGGGAGTGCGCTGTCCTATGGAACTATCGTCATATTTCCGCATCAACGCCGCTGGAACCGGACAATTTGAGCGTACGCTGATAATTGCCGACGACGATTCATACGTCTCATACCTCGAGGGCTGCACTGCCCCTATGCGCGACGAGAACCAACTGCATGCTGCCATCGTTGAAATCGTGGTAAAAGACCGTGCCGAGGTGAAATACTCTACCGTACAGAACTGGTATCCGGGCGATGAAAACGGCAAGGGCGGCGTGCTTAACCTCGTGACGAAGCGCGGCGACCTGCGCGGCGAGAACTCCAAGCTTTCATGGACTCAGGTGGAGACTGGCTCTGCCATAACGTGGAAATACCCATCATGCGTGTTGCGTGGCGACGGTTCGCAGGCTGAGTTCTACTCTGTGGCTGTTACCAACAACTACCAGGAGGCTGACACCGGCACGAAGATGATACACATGGGCAGGAACACGAAATCCACGATTATATCGAAGGGTATATCTGCCGGACACTCGCAGAACTCATATCGCGGACTGGTGCGTGCCACCTCAAAGGCCGATGGTGCGCGCAACTATTCCTCTTGTGACTCCCTGCTGCTGGGCAGCAACTGCGGTGCGCATACCTTCCCATACATGGACATACGCAACAACACCGCCGTGGTGGAGCATGAGGCTACGACATCCAAGATAAGCGAGGCGCAGCTGCTATACTGCAACCAGCGTGGCATATCAACTGAGGATGCCGTAGGACTCATCGTCAACGGCTATGCCAAGGAGGTATTGCAGAAACTCCCTATGGAGTTTGCCGTTGAGGCGCAGAAACTCCTCAGCGTGAGCCTGGAGGGAAGTGTGGGGTAACCACAACCCCTCCCCTTAATCCCCTCCCGAGGGAGGGGAGGATATATGGATTTGCTTATCACTTGCATCTCATTATTTATAATTTGCATCTCATTATTTATAACTTACAATTCATACATAACAAAATGAAGAAACTACTAACCCTTATGCTGTTGATACTGACTGCATGTTTTGCTACGCATGTCAGCGCAAAGAAGAATGACAAGGTGGACACCGTATGGAATAATGTAGCGTATGGCGGTCTGCTGAACTTGATGGATGATTTCATAAAGGTGACAAAGGTCGAGCTGGGGAGTGAAGGTACCCAGGTGACGATGTACATTAGTGAACCCAGAAAAGGTGAGTGGATAAGGATATCCCCGAAGACTGTGTTGAAGACTGGTGACAAAGAATATGCACTGAAAAGCTCAACCGTGCTGACAATAGGCGAAAAATACACTATGCCTGAGGACACAGTGAGTTTCACACTTACCTTTGAACCTCTGCCGCAAGACACCAAAGCGTTTGACCTGATAGAGCCCAAGGGATGGGAATTAATCAATATACACAACAGCCTATCTGAGTATATAGCCGACACATACTGGCGCAACAAAGTTACGGGCGACTGGTACATTGGGTTCGCGAAAGACTATGTCATACATGACTGCAAGGTAAAGAAGATTGTCAATCAGACAGAGAAGAAAGGAGCATACGCCATCACCACAGATGACGGCACCACCATCAACGTAGGTAAGATGAAGAATGGCATACGTTCCATAAAGGTCGGCAACGGCTCCCCTGTGCAATGCGACATCATAACAGGCAGCACACTGCCTGACTATCCCGCGAAAGACCTGCGCAAGGGCTTCAAGGATAACGGCTACAGCCTGACAGACAGCGTCACCATCTGTGGATGGATAAGGGACATACCTAAAGAATGGAAGAAGAAATTTCCAGACTTCAACATAATAACCAATAATGTTATTTCTACAAATGAAGAGGTGTACAAAACCAAATTCGACTCGCTCGGCATGTTCCGTATTACCATACCGTTGATGAATACCTCTGGGGCATGGTTGTGGCATGTTGTATATACAGTCCTCGAGCCCGGCGAAACGTACTTTTTATTGTATGACTTCACCAATGGCAACAAACTCTTTATGGGCAATGACGTAAGATTACAGAACGAGTTACTGACTCATGAATTTTCAACGGCGAGCGCAAGAGTCGACTACAGAGAAGAAAATATCGATGCCATGAAATTCTGGCAACAGGCTGACAGCGTGCGGAGTGTGCAGAAGGCTCACTTGCAAAACACCCTAGCAGAACATCCTAACCTGTCACAGAGATATGCAGACTATACCGATGGATATTACCTGGTCAATCAGGGAGAGTGCATGATGCAGGCCCGGTTCCATGTGCCGGAAAGGAAACTGCCACAGGAGTACACAGACTATGTAGGCAACGAGATATGGCAAAAGATGCCGAAGCCATACACCCTGTACAGACGTTTCGGAACATTTTCGCGTGACTACATCGACCATCTCAGTGATTTCAATGCAAAGCGTATCAAGATTGGTGACAAAGTCGCTATATACAAACAAGAGGACAACGACAAAGAGATTATAGACTCCGTTTGCCACGACCGCGACCTGCACGACATAGTACTGGCACAACGACTCTACTATGAGTTAGACTGGAAACGCAAGCCTTTGCCGGCAGATATGCAGGAGATAGCAGAGAAAGACATCGCCCTGCCTGCAATGAGAGACTATGTCCTGAACCTCAACAGCAAGTATGCCGAGTTGGAAAAGCTCGACATATCATCATCTCCATGTCTTAAATCGGCTGACGCAATAGAGGGTATGACAGACGGAGAGGAGATATTCCGCAAACTGACAGAGCCTTACAAGGGCAAAGTGATACTGATAGACGTATGGGGTACGTGGTGCTCGCCATGCAAGAAGGCATTGGAACACAGTCAGGAGGAATATGAAAGACTGAAACCATACGACGTGGTGTATATGTATTTTGCCATGGGTTCTGAGGACACATCATGGAAGAACGTGATAAAGCAATACAATGTGCTTGGCAACAATGTGGTGCACTACAACCTGCCACATGAGCAGGAGATGGCTCTTGAGAAATATATCAAGGTGCACGGCTACCCCACATACAAGCTGGTTGACAAGCAAGGTAACCTGCTTGAGGATAGGGTTGACAGCCGTAATCTCGATGCCCTGGAGAAAACACTGAAAGAAATACAGTGACCGCACGTACACATTACAAGTACAGATACAAAAAAAGATATCAACAACCGTTGACTCACCGGTTGTCGATATCTTTTGTTTTAAAACTTATACGAAATTATTTTTTTTAATTAATAATTTTTGATA
>Ga0247608_10000989_pt1 | contig 42200 bp, 37 predicted proteins | sample 176DNAGHGlowgp2_FD_193490 | JGI IMG/M metagenome (GOLD analysis project Ga0247608, IMG submission 193490) | Sheep rumen microbial communities from Palmerston North, Manawatu-Wanganui, New Zealand - 1766 DNA GHGlow gp2 | ecosystem: Host-associated > Mammals > Digestive system > Stomach > Rumen ...
AGAGCCACTACAAGGCATGTATTGTAAGTATTGAAGATGCTGTTATTGGACAGGTGATACTTGAAGTCACCGTCCTTGTCCCTGATCATGATCGTATTGTTCTCAGTATCGATATCGTGACCTGAATAATCGTAGTCAGGTGACTTGAAATCACAGGAGGAACAATGTGCACGGCCGATATGGTGGTATCTCCTGTAGTCAAATACCAGCTTGTTGCCGCAGATGGGACAGATCCTCATGTCATTTAGCAGGTTCTCGCACTCGATCACATCAGTATCCATCTTCTCGATACCGTAATATGCCCTGTCATTACCAAGCGCAAGCCTGCCTGAGATAAGGTCGTCAGCATTAAGTATCAGCTTGGTTGACGGCGGGATCGCCATATTGAGTATGCCTGCGATGTAATCGGGATGACCGTTGCGCATGATCGAATCCCTGAACAGGTTCGTAACACACAGATACTGCGGCACGACATAAGGGAATATCTTGGGAGCTGAACGCTCATCGATCTCCAGAACAGCTATCTCGTGCTTTGCCTTGCCTGTCAGCGTGGAAGCATGCAAAAGGCAAGTGGACAGACCGGTCGCGATGTTGGAACCGTATCTGTTGCACAGGACCTTCTTGCCCTGCGCCTCAAAAGCGTCACATATCATATTCGTACAGGTAGTCTTGCCGTTCGTACCCGTAACAGCTATTATCGTCTTCGGCTTGTCGATCCGCTCAAAGAAATCCGGACACAGCTTGATCGCCAGATGTCCGGGGAAATCAGTTGCATTATGCCCGGTTATCTTAAGTACTGGTATGGACAGCTTCGCCGCCCACAGCGCGAAAATAAATCTTAGACCCATGTATTCGTTCCTCCGCCTACTATTATATTACTCTTTGTTCACTTTCCATCTTTTTGTTTTATTATGACAAAATATTTTTTACTGATACCTGATACTTTATATTGACAATGCTCGATTAATTGTCTTAAATACTTTGTGACAGGAGGATAACCCTGTCACACTCTTATTATGCAGGTGGCTTCATGGAACCGAACAAGAGGATCGAAGAGATCGATGCCGAGATAAAAAGGCTTTTTGGCGAGAGGCTTGAGATGACCCGTCTTGCAGATGACGGCATGTCATCAAGCGAGATAGCTCTCAAATGCCGTAAATACGAGCGCGAGATGCTCGTCAACGCAGGCAGTCTGGACAGGATACTCCTTAAGACCATGTTCAACCTGTCAAGGTCATACAAGATGACTAATTACGGTGATAATGATTCTGAGCTTGTCCGTAATATCAGGGCCGCTCTTGATAATACCCCCAGGACATTCCCTTCAACGGCACTTGTTGCCTGTCAGGGGGTTGAGGGGGCATATTCACAGATAGCAGCAGATAAGCTGTTCTCCGGAGCGGATATCATGTTCTTCAAGACTTTCGAAGGGGTGTTCAAGGCAGTTGAAGAAGGCGCTGCACAGTATGGCGTTCTTCCGATCGAGAACAGCACCTACGGGTCAGTCATCGCTGTCTATGATCTCATGCGCGTTCATAAGTTCCATATCGCAAGGAGCATAAAGCTTAAGATTAACCACCGTCTCCTGACTAAGAGCGGCACCCGTTTTGAAGATATCAGGGAGATCTACTCCCATGAACAGGCGATAGGCCAGTGCAGCAGGTTCCTCAAGGACAACCCGCAGATCAATGTGACTATCGTAGCCAACACGGCCATTGCCGCACAGATGGTCGCGGATTCGGACAGAAATGACGTAGCCGCCATCTCCTCGCCTGACTGCGCCCAGCTGTACGGGCTTAGCACTATCAGGGACGACATAATGAACTCTGACCATAACTACACAAGGTTCATCTGCATCTCAAAGAACCTCGAGATCTTTCCCGGAGCTTCCAAGATGTCCATTATGATGGCTTTGGGCCACACTCCCGGATCTCTGTCGGATACTCTTGTGAAGTTCTCATCATTGGGACTCAATCTCACAAAGATCGAATCACGACCTATCGCAGGACGTGACTTTGAGTTCATGTTCTACCTTGATATCGACTGTTCCGTATATTCTGAAGATGTACTGGCTCTGCTCGGACAGCTTGACAGCGATCCTACTGATTTTACTTATCTTGGCAGCTATCTGGAAGTGTAATATCCTTATCCATACAGGCATTGTCTTCGAGCCAATGTGCAACGCCGTCCGCGTCATTTGATCTGATGATGCCTGTTGCGATCGCTTTCAGTTCATCATCGGCATTTTCCACTGCATACCCCTCATCAGCTATCCCAAACATGTCTATGTCATTCTTACCGTCACCGAAAGCTATCACTTTGCCTATCCCGAGCATTTCCTTCAGCTGACGGATCGCATTAGCCTTCGATGCCTCCTTGGGCATGATCTCGAGCCACTGATCGTGCGTATATATGTCGACCTGGTAGACACAGTGATACTTATCCTTATATTCTTCATACAAAGGCTCAAGCTTCTCAGGCTCATCAATACAGGTAATGTAGAACTTGTCCCCAAGCTTAAGTTCTTCCGGATCATTAACGATATTGACCCTTCGATCTCCCTTGCGGCTTTCCGTAAAAGTCTTCATCCCCTGCGTGCAAAGATCAGGAACAAAAGAGAACTTCTCATGGCCATCGATATATGAGTATACGATCGGGAATACACCTGCCTCAAACAAACTGTCCAAAAGCATGTCAGCATCTGTATCAAAGTAATTTGCCTTAATGATGTCCCCCGTCGCATTATCAACAATAAAAGCGCCATTATAGATTATCAAGGGTATCTTTGCCGTGAGACCTTCCATGACCTTGCCGGCTGTGGCAAGGGATCTGGCCGTCGCATAAGAGAATACCAGCCCGCGCTCAGTAAGCGAGTTGATCACACCACATGTATACCCGGATATCCTCTCATCACGCCTGAGAAGCGTTCCGTCTAGGTCAGCAACGTATAATGTCTTCATCCGGCTGCTCCCGACTGTTATTAATCATTAATAATAAAGTGATTTCATTATAGCATTAAATACAATGTAAATAGCCGGAGCATGCGCTCCGGCTATCAGTCATGATCTTATGATCAATTATTACTTCCTTGCGATAGCTGCCTGTGCTGCTGCAAGTCTTGCGATCGGTACTCTGAAAGGTGAGCAGGATACATAATCCAGACCGATAGCATCGCAGAACTCTACTGACGTCGGGTCACCACCGTGCTCGCCGCAGATACCGATGTGGAGGTTCGGGTTAACGCCCTTACCAAGCTCTATTGCCATCTTCATGAGCTTGCCGACGCCGTTCTGGTCGAGACGTGCGAACGGATCAGACTCGAAGATCTTGGACTCGTAGTAAGCCTCGAGGAACTTGCCGGAGTCATCACGTGAGAATCCGAAAGTCATCTGCGTGAGGTCGTTGGTACCGAAGCAGAAGAATGCAGCTTCCTTACCGATCTCATCAGCCGTAAGAGCAGCCCTAGGGATCTCGATCATCGTACCTACTTCGTACTTGAGGTCAGAACCTGCAGCTGTGATCTCTGCATCAGCAGTCTCAACAACTACAGCCTTAACGACCTTGAGCTCCTTAACATCGCCGATCAGCGGGATCATGATCTCAGGATCGATATTCCAGTCGGGATGATTCTTCTTAACGTTCAGAGCTGCACGGATAACGGCCTTTGTCTGCATCTTAGCGATCTCAGGATATGTAACTGCAAGACGGCATCCTCTGTGACCCATCATGGGGTTGAACTCGTGGAGAGAATCGATCATTGTCTTGATCTCTTCTACTGTCTTACCCTTGGAATCAGCCAGCTTCTTGATATCTGCATCCTCTGTAGGAACGAATTCGTGAAGCGGGGGATCTAAGAATCTGATGGTTACGGGGTAACCCTCGAGTGCCTCGTAGAGTGCCTCGAAGTCAGACTGCTGCATGGGCAGGATCTTCTCGAGAGCTTCTTCTCTCTCTTCCACTGTCTCGGAGCAGATCATCTCACGGAAAGCATCGATCCTTCCTTCGCCGAAGAACATGTGCTCCGTACGGCAGAGACCGATACCCTCAGCACCGAGCTCGCGTGCCTTCTTGGCATCACGGGGAGTATCTGCATTTGTTCTTACCTTGAGTCTCCTGAATTCATCTGCCCAAGCCATGATACGGCCGAACTCGCCTGCGATCGTAGCATCAACAGTAGGGATGATTCCGTCGTAGATCTTACCTGTTGAACCGTCGATGGAGATCTCGTCACCCTCGTGGTATTCCTTACCTGCGAGTGTGAACTTCTTGTTAGCTTCGTCCATTGCGATGTCGCCGCATCCGGATACACAGCATGTACCCATACCGCGTGCAACAACGGCTGCGTGTGAAGTCATACCGCCGCGGACAGTAAGGATACCCTGTGAAGCCTTCATGCCTTCGATATCCTCAGGTGATGTCTCGAGACGTACGAGAACGACCTTCTTGCCTGCTGCCTTCCAAGCCTTTGCATCGTCAGCCGTGAATACGATCTGGCCGCATGCAGCTCCGGGGGAAGCACCAAGTGCCTGAGCGATGGGCTGAGCACTCTTGAGAGCCGTAGCATCGAACTGAGGGTGGAGCAATGTGTCGAGGTTCCTCGGATCGATCATTGCAACTGCTTCTTCCTTTGTTCTCATGCCCTCATCAACGAGGTCACAAGCGATCTTGAGAGCTGCCTGAGCTGTTCTCTTACCGTTTCTTGTCTGGAGCATGTAGAGCTTACCGTGCTCGACTGTGAACTCCATATCCTGCATATCACGGTAGTGATTCTCAAGGATGGAGCATACTTCAGTGAACTGCTTGAAAGCCTCAGGGAACTTCTGTTCCATCTCAGCTATCTTCATAGGTGTACGAACGCCAGCAACAACGTCTTCGCCCTGAGCATTTGTAAGGAACTCACCGAAGAGACCCTTAGCGCCCGTAGCAGGGTCACGTGTGAATGCAACGCCGGTACCGCAGTCATCACCCATGTTACCGAAAGCCATTGACTGTACGTTGACAGCCGTACCCCATGAATAAGGGATATCGTTGTCTCTTCTGTAAACGTTTGCACGGGGGTTGTCCCATGAACGGAATACTGCCTTGATTGCGCCCATGAGCTGTTCCTTGGGATCTGACGGGAAGTCATCACCGATCTTGCTCTTGTATTCTGCCTTAAACTGATTAGCGAGTTCCTTCAGGTCATCAGCCGTGAGCTCAACGTCCTGCTTAACTCCTCTGTCAGCCTTCATCTTGTCGATCAGCTCTTCGAAATACTTCTTGCCGACTTCCATAACAACGTCAGAGTACATCTGGATGAATCTTCTGTAGCAATCCCATGCCCAACGGGGATTACCGGACTTCTCAGCAATGACATTAACTACTTCTTCGTTAAGACCCAGGTTGAGGATAGTGTCCATCATACCGGGCATTGATGCTCTTGCACCGCTTCTAACGGATACGAGCAGCGGGTTTTCAAGATCTCCGAACTTCTTGCCGGTGATCTCTTCCATCTTGCCTACGTACTCAAGGATCTGACCGAAGATCTCATCATTGATCTTCCTGCCATCCTCGTAATACTTCGTACATGCCTCTGTTGTGATCGTGAAACCCTGGGGAACAGGAAGACCGATGTTGGTCATCTCAGCGAGGTTTGCACCCTTACCGCCAAGGAGTTCGCGCATTTTTCCGTTACCTTCGGTAAACAGATAAACATACTTTGTTGCCATTGCTTTTTCCGCCTTTCGTTTTTATGTTGTTGTCATAATTAATAAGTGTAACACGAAGTTGACGCCTTATAAATTCAAAAATCAAATTTTCCCTCAAAAAATTCTTCGAGCTTGTCGATGGGGAATCTTATGTTGCCGGGTTCGTATTCCACATTCTTCATGGAATCTCTCTCCCTGATCGTTACGCATCCGTCATTCTCCGAATCGAAATCGTATACGACGCAGTAAGGAGTGCCGATCTCGTCCTGTCTTCTGTAGCGCTTGCCGATGCTCTGTCTGTCATCAAGTTCGCACATGTACTTCTTCGACAGTTTCTCATAGATGGGCTGGGCCTTGTCCGTGAGCTTGGCTGACAGAGGAAGCACGCCGATCTTGACCGGAGCCAGGAAAGGATGGAAATGCATAACGGTCCTGACATCTCCTCCCTCGAGTTCCTCCTCATCATAAGCGGAGCAGAGGAATGCGAGCGTAACACGGTCCGCACCGAGTGAAGGTTCGATAACATAAGGAACATACTTCTCGTTCTTAGCGGGATCAAAATATGTGAGATCCTGCTTGGAGAATTCCATATGCTGCTTCAGGTCATAGTCTGTACGGTCGGCGATGCCCCAGAGCTCACCCCAGTCAGTGAAGGGGAAAGCAAACTCGAAGTCAGTAGTAGCTCTGGAATAGAATGCCAGTTCTTCCTTGGCATGGTCTCTTGTGCGGAGCTCCTCCTCCTTAATGCCGAGGTTGATGAGCCAGTCATGGCAGAAAGTCTTCCAGTAATCAAACCACTCCAGATCCGTTCCGGGTTCGCAGAAGAATTCAAGCTCCATCTGTTCGAACTCTCTCGTACGGAAGATGAAGTTGCCGGGAGTGATCTCGTTCCTGAAGCTCTTACCGATCTGGCAGATACCGAAGGGGATCTTCTTACGTGCGGAACGCTGGACATTGCTGAAGTTAACGAAGATACCCTGAGCTGTCTCAGGTCTCAGGTATACCTCGCTCGTTGCATCCTCAGTTACGCCGATGAATGTCTTGAACATGAGGTTGAACTTACGGATATCAGTGAAATTATGTCCGCCGCATGTAGGACAGGGAATGTTATTGTCCCTGATGTACTGAACCATATCCTCAGGGCTCATGCCTTCCACGGGAACATTCTCGATCCCGTTCTCCTTGTTCCAGTCCTCAACGAGATTGTCAGCTCTGTGTCTTGCCTTACACTGCTTACAGTCGATAAGGGGATCTGAGAATCCTCCGACGTGACCTGAAGCTACCCATGTCTTGGGGTTCATGATGATAGCTGCGTCGAGACCGACATTATACGGACTCTCCTGAACGAACTTCTTCCACCATGCTGCTTTTACATTGTTCTTGAGCTGAACACCCAGAGGGCCGTAATCCCATGAATTGGCAAGTCCGCCGTAGATATCAGAACCCGGATAGACGAATCCTCTTACCTTTGCAAGAGATACGATCTTTTCCATTGATTTCTCAACAGCCATATGTCATGTTCCTCCGATTATTCTTCTTCCTCAACAAATCCTTCATCAGCCTCTTCAGCTGCATCTGCTGATGCATCTTCGCTGCTGAGCGCCTCAAGAAGGCCATCGATGCCGGAACCGATCCTGGAAGCCTTCTCTTCCTCGAGCTGCTGCTCTCTCTTGCGCTTCTCTTCTTCTCTTCTGATGCGCTCCTCACGTGTGATCGGAACTACCGGATCCTTTGTGCCGGGAACTGCAACGACCTTGCCTTCAGCTACTTCGCAGCATGCAAGTGATACGTTGTTTGCAGCTGTGTCAGGTACCATGGGCTGTGCGCCTTCAGTAAGCTGCCTTGCTCTCTGGCTTACAAGGATAGCTGCCTCGAAAGGGCAGTTTGCCTGCTTCTTGATCTTCTCGATTGACGGTTCTACCAACATTTCCTTTTACCTCTTTCTTTGCTTTATATGCACTTTATTTTGTAAGCTTATTGAGTTCTTCCCTCTTCGCCGTTATAAGGGCTATGACCTCGTCAACTGCGGTCTGGAGATCGTCATTTACGACGACATGATCGAATTCATCCTTCCTCTGCATCTCGGATGATGCCTGTGAGAGTCTGAGTCTTATCTTCTCATCCGTCTCGGTGCCCCTGCCCCTCAGCCTCTCTTCGAGGACTTCCATTGAGGGCGGCATCAGGAATATGGTCAACGCATTATCACCGAATATCTCCTTCAGTGCGACACTTCCTGCCACTGTGAGGTCTACCAGGCAGTCGATCCCTTCCTCACACTGCCTGCTTATGTGTTCTCTCGGGGTTCCGTAGTAGTTGCCGGCATATGTATCATATTCGATGATCTCATTGTCCTTTATCATCTGTTCGAACTGCTGCGGTGTCCTGAAATAATATTCGACACCTTCCTGCTCAGTCCCCCGGGGCGCCCTTGTTGTCACGGAGACAGAGCTTCCCATACCGGGAAATCTCTCTGAGACCTTGCCGAGCACCGTGCCCTTGCCTGCGCCTGACGGACCGGATATACATACGATCATTCCTTTACGTTCTGCCATATCACAGGATCTCCTTTATCTCTTCAACTGTCTTGGAACTCAAGACGATGTGGTCGCTATCGGTAACGATGACTGCCTTGCACTTCTTGCCGGCGCAGCAGTCGATGCACATTGCCCTGTCCTTCGAATCCTGGATCATCCTTCTGGAAGGCGACGAATCGGCTGATACCACGCAAAGTATCCTTCCTGATGCTATAAGATTGCCGAATCCGATGTCTATAAAATCCATTCCGATGCTCCTCATACCAGGTTCTGGACCTGTTCCCTCATCTCTTCCACAAGATTCTTCATCTTGAGGACCCTGTTTGTTATCTCGATGTCGTTTGCCTTGGACCCTGTCGTGTTGATCTCCCTGTTGATCTCCTGGATGAGGAAATCCATCTTCTTGCCGATCGATCCGTCGGAAGAGAGGATCTTCCTTGCCTGTGCGAAATGGCTTACGAGTCTCTTCATCTCCTCGTCGATGCAGCACTTGTCTGCAAATATGGCAACCTCTGCCGCCAGTCTGCTCTCATCGTAGAAATCCTTCTTGTCCTCTGCGAGGATAACGTCGATCCTGTCGCTCAAACGCTGTCTGTAATCAGCTACCACCGAGGGAGAATACTCCGCGATCTCGTCTCTCAATGTCTCAAGTGAAGATACCTTGCCGATAATGTCTGCTGCGAGGTTCTCACCCTCCGTATGTCTCATCTCGATCATGCCGTCGATGGCATCTGATACTGCCTGCTCGAGTTCTGAATAGAGGCTGTCCTCATCAAGTTCTGACTGTCTGACGGTAATGATGTCCTGGTAAAGTGACAGTCTTGCAGCTCCGACATCATCTTCCCTGCCCGATACTTCGGCGATCCTTCTTACTGCCTTGGAATACTCAAGTGCAAGACCCTCATTGATGATGACCTCAGTTCCTTCACTGTTGTTATCCTCGTAGTTGATGAACATATCGATCTTGCCCCTGAGAAGACGGTCTGACACCATCTTCCTGATCTTTGCATCAGCATAATTGAAGATCCTGGGGATCCTGAGATTGATATCGCAATACCTGCTGTTAACGGACTTGATCTCAACCGTGTATCTTCTTGATTCGAATATCCTCTCACCGCGGCCGTAGCCCGTCATACTGTATGCCATAGAACCTCCGGACAAAATCCTCTATTAGATGGAAAAAGCCTGCTGCAGAGACTTATTCTCCACAAGAGGCCTTCAAACTTCAAATATTATAATATGCTTAAGCTAAAATTACAAGACTTTGAGGGGAGCAAATCCCAGGTAATCCCCTGAAGTGCACAAATATCTGCAGTTCTCAAAATACTCTTCCGAATATACGATCTCATGCGCTCTGTCGTGAAGATGTCCGTAGACGCAGATGTCTGCACCGCCTTCCCTGATCAGTTCCGTAAAGGCAGTCGGGTGGTTGAACCTGGTTACCGGCGGATAGTGGAGCATGATGATCCTCTTTTTTGTCCTGTCCGGGTCCTTCCTGTCCATCTCGTCAAAACAGAGCTTAAGCCTTGCCTGCTCCCTCTCATAGATCTTCTTATCCTGCTCTTTGAATTCCGAGTCAGTCGGGAGCATCCACCCCCTTGTTCCTGAGATCAGGCACCCTTCTGCTTCTATCACATTAGTCCTGACGATCTTTATTCCGTGATAGTGTTGACCTGCAAAGAACTCATCCATCTTGCTTATCGTCGTCCACCAGTAATCATGGTTTCCGCGTGACAGGAGCTTGGTGCCCGGAAGGTCCGAGATGAACTCAAAATCTTCTGTGGCATCAGCGATCTTCGTTGCCCATGAGATATCTCCGGACACCAGAACAGTATCTTCCTCCGTAACGGAAGATATCCACGATTCCCTTATCCGCTCAATGTAGTTGTCCCATTTGGATCCGAACACGGTCATGCTCTTCTCGGGATTGCTGAGAGACAGGTGAAGATCTGATAGTGCAAATATTGCCATTTAACCCTCGCTGTCGAAATAAGACCTGATCGATGATGCATCAGCTTTCGTTATCCCCTTGACGGATGACAGTTCTTCTTCCGAAGCATTCTCGATATTCTTGATTGTACCAAAATGAGCCAGCAAAATCTTGCGTTTTGCAGGTCCTATGCCGGGGATGTTTTCGAGGCGGTATCTGATATTGCGCTTTCCTGACAGTTTGCGCTGGTATGTTATGGCGAAGCGGTGGACCTCGTTCTGCACAGCCGTAAGGAATCTGAAGAGAGATACTTCCTCGTCAGATAAGTCATTACGCTTGAGGTCGATCATGCGTCCGTCCTCGAACACTATCCCGCGCGTTCTGTGACGGTCATCCTTGACCATGCCGGCTATTAGGATCCCATCCGTCCCGGGGATGGATCTGACGATCCCCGCGATCGCGGACAACTGGCCTTTGCCGCCGTCAGCCAGGATCAGATCAGGATATGCGAATCCGTCTTTGCTACTGTGTGCAAACCTTCTTGAGAGCACCTCTCTCATCGAAGCAAAATCATCCTGTGTCGTAACGCTCTTGAGCTTGAACAGCCTGTATGACTGCTTATCCGGCTTGCCGTCCCTGAACACGACCATTCCGGCACATATGTCATCATTTCCGAGGTTTGAGATATCGTATGATTCGACCCTTCCGATACTCCCATCAGGAGCATCCATGAGACTCTCGAGATAGCGCAGCGGAGCCTTGGGATCAGAACCTGCCCCGCCTCCGCGGAGGATCCTTCTTACCATCATCTCGCGGGCATTGAGCATTGCCATTTTTGCCAGGTCATTAAGCTCCCCGCGTTGAGGAATGTGGATGGTTACCTTGTGGGAAGCAAGTCCCGTCAGATATGAGGAAAGCTCGTCCTCTGCCCCGTTATCGAGGATGCCGGAAGGTATTACGACCGTGGGAGGTATCTTCGGTGCGTTTTCGTAATACTGCGTGATAAAACCCTTCAGTATGTCAGATGATTCTTCCTCTCCGCCCGTCACGAAATAAGTCGAAGATCCGACGACCCTTCCGTCCCTGACTTCGAGTTTTCTTACACACGTCTCACCTGCATCAGAGTATAATCCGATCGCATCGACATCGCGCTTGATGTCCATGAAAACACGCTGGTTCTTCTTTATATTGCGCAGTGCGGAGAGCCTGTCCCTGAATACCGAGGCCTTCTCAAATTGCAGTTCTTCAGAACACTTCTGCATCTCTTCGGTCATCGCTTTCTCGAGGCCTTCGTAATTGCCCTCAAAGAACAGAACGATACGCGATATCATCGCGCGGTAATCAGACTTGGATACCTCGCCCGAGCACGGCGCCATGCACTTCCCGATATGGTAGTTGAGACAGGGGCGTTCCTTGCCAATATCCCTGGGGAGCACCTTTCTGCAGCGCTTCAGGGGGAAGAGGTATTCTATCGTCTTCAGGACTTCGAACAGATCGGAATTCATATATGGGCCATAGTACACTGCACCTGCCCTGCGCATCCTGTCATCGATCCTGAATGACTTGAACACTCTCGGATACTCTTCGTTCAATGTTATGCAGATGTATGGATATCCCTTGTCATCCCTCAGGAGGATGTTGTACTTAGGCTGATATCTCTTGATGAGGTTCGCTTCGAGCAGGAGTGCTTCCGTCTCGGATGCGACGACCGTATATTCAAAATCAGCCACATGGCTGACCATTGCCCTTACTTTGGGATGTGAGATCGTTCCTGATGCAAAGTAGCTCTTAAGCCTGTTGCGGAGTTTTTTGGCCTTGCCCACATAAATAATACATCCCGAAGAGTCCTTCATCAGGTAAACTCCGGGATCCTGTGGTACAGTATCTAACCTTGCGTCAAAATTCTTCTCTGTCATACCTGAGGATTTCTCAAGAAATCCGCCAAACAATCAACTGCCTCCTGGGCATCATCACCTTCAGCAGTGATCTCGATCTCAGCACCGTTCTCGATACCGAGCGACATTACACCAAGAAGACTCTTGGAATTAGCACGTCTTCCTCCTCTTATAAAGTAGATCGTACTCCTGAATGAAGATGCCTTCTGGATGAGCGTAGCTACTGCCTTCATCGCAAGTGTATCTTCACAATTGAATATTACTTTCTCCTCGGCCATGTGACCCTCCACCTGAATAATCAAATCGTTGATAAGTATATTTTTGTACGGGGGTTAAGTCAACAAAAATAAGGCCCTCGATATCAATTTCGGCTTTATGGCTTAAATATCAAAAATGAGTGTGATTATTTTGTTCAAATTCACTATCTGATCACAAGCAGGTCACAGGAGCTTCCTCATGAGAAGGGCGTCAAATCCCTGTCCATAGTAGTCTTTGCGGGTGTTGTAGACCGCAAACCCCATCTTCTCATACAGGTGGACTGCAGGAGCATTTCCGGACTCGACCTCAAGGTACAGGACCGTAACGCCGTTTGCCTTAAGTTCTTCACAGGCAGCTTCGATAAGGTCCCTTCCGATACCCTTGTTGCGCTTTGAAGGAGCAACGACGATGTTGCCCACTTCCGCTTCATCAAGGACTGCGCTTAAGCCTATGTAACCGGCGTCTTCAGCGATGACGGCAAACTTACGGGAATTGCCGGTCTCAGTATCATGGCTGAGAAGCCCGCTGACTGCCTCCTCTGACCACGGATGCCTCAAGGCGTCCTTCTCCAGCGCCATTATGAAGTCTTTATCTTCCGGAACACCAAATCTCAGACCGGCTCTCAAGATGCACCTCAGCCGTTCTGGTAGCGCTGTGCCCTGGAAGCTGCACAGTAACATGCCTCGACCTTGGCAGGATCCGTAAGAACAGGGTTAAAAGCTGCCGCCATTGCTATCCCCTGCGGGCTTATCACGCAGCCGGGGGCATATTCGGCTCTTATCCCGCCTTCTTCCATATAACCCTTCACCGTGTCCGCACCATTGCCGATAACGATGATCCTCGGCTTAGTAATGCCTATCTTGCGCTTGAGCTGCTTAACAAGTTCAGACGCGTGATATGCATCCTCACTTACTATGGTCTCATGAGTCCTTGCATCAGTGATCTGGGCAAACACCCTGTCATTACGTGCATCAAAGCATGGGATAAAAAGAGTTTCGCGGCCATAATCGTCACATATCTCACACGACATCGACAGAGCAAGTGTCGATGACACGGGTATCACTTTCCTGCCTGATGCCAGTGCCATTCCCTTGACTGCCGCAAGCCCTATCCTTATGCCTGTAAATGAACCCGGTCCGACCGTAACCGCGATCGCAAACAGGTCGTCATATGTAACGCCTGCCGCCTTCATGACCCTGTCGACCAGGGGCATGAACGTCTCCGAATGAGTCCTCGTATCCATTGAGATCTCGTAAGCGACAGCCTTGATCCCGTCGTATACGCCTGCACAGCATGTTGAATTAGATGTATCACAAACCAGTATCATCTGCATATCTCCTCAATAAGAGCAGGGATCCCCCTGAACCTGTCCTCATCAGGCAGGCTCATATTAAACGATCTGAGATCACCCGTACCAATTATCTTGATCCTTATGGCACCATCAGGGATAAGGCCTCCTATCACGTCACTCCATTCGATCACGCATACTCCTCCCCTGTAGAAGTATTCATCAAGACCCGAATCAAGGAAGTCATCCTCTCCTGTCAGCCTGTATGTGTCGAAATGGAAGACTCCAAGCCTGCCGCCTTCATACTCGTTTACTATGGTAAATGTCGGGGATGATACAGGATCATCAGAACCCATGCCGCGTACCAGTCCCCTGGTAAAGCATGTCTTGCCTGCGCCCAGATCACCGTCAAGGGTGATCAGGTCGCCTGCCTTGAGCATTCCTGCAAGCCCCGCTGCAAGATCCTCCGTCATAGCAGGGGAGTCCGTCCTGAATTCGTGCGTTACACGTTTATGCATGATCTTAAGATCTTTCCTTGAAATATCTGTTCTCAAAATTGAATACCGTCAGCGGCCTGCTGAAATAGTATCCCTGGAAGATATCAGCTCCCATGTTCCTGATCATGTTCACCTGGTTCTCGTTCTCGACTCCCTCGACAACGACCTTTTTGCGGAGTGAATGGACAAGGGTTGTGATAGCTGATATGAATGACTGGTTGAATTCATCTGTCTCAACATCGTCAACGAAAGTCTTATCGATCTTGATCTCATCGACGGGAAGTTCCTTGAGATAGTTAAAGGAAGAGTAGCCCGTTCCGAAATCATCCAGAGCGACCCTGACATTCTCACTCCTCAGCTTGATGAGATTACGCTTGCTCATCGCCAGATTCTTCATGAGGGAAGTCTCCGTGATCTCAACGAGTATGTTGGCCGCCGGCAGATCGTATTTCTTGAGCATCTTCAGGACATTATCCGCGAAGTCCCTCTTGACCAGGTCATCAGCAGTAACATTGATGTGCACGTAGAATGACTTCGGGGCACCGTTGTTGATCCAGTTGGAACACTGGGCAATGGCCTGTTCAAGGATCCATGCACCAACGATCTCCATCTGGTCAGTCGACTCGAGAGCGCCTACGACCTTCTCAGGGTTAACGATCTCGCCTGCATCAGATACCCATCTGAGCAATGCCTCAGCGCCGTCAAGCTTGCCGGTCTTGGCATGTATGAGCGGCTGGTAATGGAGCTGGAAACTCTCCATGTTGTTACGTATCGACTGTAGGATCTGGTGCTCAAAATCAAGCCTCTCCTTGAGTTCGCGCTTATCAGTCGGAGAGTAGATGGCATACTTCGTACCCTTATCCTTCTTGACCTTATGCAGTGCGATCTCAGCATTGACGAGGAGTTCATCGATCGTCGATCCGCTGTAGGGATAGATCGAAGCTGACAGTCCGAGGCTTACGAAGAACGAGCCGAATCCCGTATCGATCGGTTCAGACGTTATCTCCTGGAGAAGATCCATGTAATCGCTTACTGTCCTTCTGGTGGCATGCGGCCACATTATGACGAATATGTCAACGCTGCTGTGATAGAGCTTGGCTCCTTCCGGAAGGTTTGCACTCAGTATGCCAGCAAGACCCAGGAGGATCTCGTTGCCTGCAGAACGCCCGTACCTGTCATTGAAGCTGTGGAATCCGTTGACGTCGCACATCACGATGGCAGCGGAGAGAAGATCCTTATTGCGGATCATCTCCTTGGCATCCATGAGGAGCCTCGAACGCATCGGAAGACCCGTCAGTTCGTTGAGCGAGTCTGTCTTCTCGACATTCTCTCTCGTCTCGTTCATCGACGTCATATCGAACAGGGTTCCGGCACAATACGCATCGTGTGTGCCCTCATCTGTGTATTTCTTGCCTCTGCAGGCTATCCACATGACCTTGTCGTCCTGGTTCCTGATCCTGACCTCGAACGAGAACCTGTCGAGATTGCCGTCGAACACCTGATTCACGACAGCGATAAAACGTGCCTTGTCCGAACTTACGACCTTGGCAGCGATCGGTTCGACACAGTCATCCCTGTATTCGAGCTGGGCTGTCGCAAAGAAACTGCGGATGTTCTCAGAGAATGTAAGTATCTTCCTCTTGATGTCATACTGGAAAGTAATGGCATCCGTACCGTCGATTATGTTGCGCCTGAACTGTTCCTTCCTGACAAATTCCGTGACCTCGGTAAAGGAACCGGACAGGTATCTCCTGTCATATGTCTTCTCTTCCGGCCTCGAAGGATCTGCCGTCTCGGGATTGATCGTCGTATCGGAATCTGACAGACCGTTGCACTTGAGGTATATCTTGCCCCTCGCAGGAGACAATACGGTGATCATCGTATCGCTCGTGAACACATGGTCATGCATGAACCTCTCGAAAATGTTATGGAGCTTATCATACTCCTCAGGCATCATATAATCCGATATCTTATCCGTGAAATTCTCCATCTTCCACGAAGGAAGCGCAAAGTCATTCCTCAGTTTGTCATTGACATAGAGGATATTCTTTGCAAAATCGAGCATGAAGAAATACTCGTTAAGCGTACCGGCAAAAAGCTGTCTGGCACACTTCTCAAGTTCGCTCAGGTTCTCAAATATGACAACTCCGGCAATGTATTTGTTTCCCTCATCATTAACAAGGTGCATAGAGACATAGACATGGTCCGTCGTATACTCGTCAAACCTTAAGTCAAAATCAAATTCACTGACTTCTTCGGCGCCGTTAACAAGATCCTTGAACGCGATCTCGAAGAGAGACCTTACATTGGATCTGTCCCTGTCAGTCACATACTGAAGGAACGTCTCGAGGTTAACGCCTTCCGAGACGGACTGACCCATTATCTTCTTCATTCCGTCCGTGAAATAGAGTCTCTTTTCCTTGGGATTGTAGATGAATCCACACAGAACAGAGCGCGAAAGAGGGCTCATAAACTCTTCCAGCTTTGTCTTACCGTAGATCCTGAGCATATCATCTCTGCTCGCAAATAAATCAAGACCTTGCTCTGCCATCTGTCAGACTCCTAAAAAGATATCTCATTCTATTCTAACAGATAAATGTGACAAAATTAAGTAGATTAGTTTCCATCTGCGCGATATTTGATGACGCGTTCGTAAACATCTTTTTTGCTGATCCCTGTCATCCCGGAAACCCTGGAAGCGGTTTCTTTAGTGGACAGTCCCTCACCCAGAAACCGGCCTATCAGAGCTTCAACATCGATATCTTCTGACTCTTCAGGTAGAGGCTGAAGACATACGACAAACTCCCCTTTGGGCTCGGTCCCGGTGAAGTATTCCTTTGCCTCAGATACGGTGCACCTTATCACCTGTTCATATCTCTTGGTCAGTTCTCTGCAGAACGCAGCCCCGGAAGCCCCGAATCCGTTAAGAATCAGCTCATCTATCAGTTTAATGAGCCTGTGCGGAGCTTCATAGATGATCATGGTCTCCCTTATGTCCTTCAGAGCCTCCAGCCGCTTTTTGCGTTCACTGTTCTCTGACGGGAGGAAGCCCTCATAATGGTACCGTCTTGTATCAAGGCCGCTCAGGACCAGCGCAGTGATAGCGGCAACGGGACCCGGCACGGCCGACACATCGACTCCCTCCTCTATGCAAAGCTTGACCAGATCCTCACCCGGATCGCTGATCGAAGGCATTCCTGCATCCGAGACCAGACACACGGTCTCTCCCTGTTTGAGCCTGGATATCAGCACGGGACCCTTGGCAGCCTTATTGTGTTCATGATAGGCAAAGAGCTTGTTCGTTATGCCGAGGTTCTTGAGCAGTATCCCGGTCCTTCTCGTATCTTCGCATGCGATAAGATCTGCCGAAGCAAGTACTTCGCGCGCCCTCTGGGATATGTCTCCCATGTTACCGATCGGTGTCCCTACCAGATAAAGCAATCCTTGTGTTCCCCTTCGTATATCTCTTTGATCCTGTCAGTCGGTACGATCTTACCATCTCTCTCTTCATTTAATATCAAAGGCGGCAAAATTTCCATCCTGATATTCGAACCGCCTATCCTTCCGGCAATGAGGAAAGAGGAAGCCTTGCGGTCAGCAAGCGGATGGATGTTCAGTAATTTCGCGGGGCTGATGCGGTACTTTCCCATGAGATCCATTATCTCAGAGAGCCTGTCCGCCTTCATCACCATGATGATGTGACCGGTCGATGGTATCACCCTCGACTTTGATACCCTGAGGAAATCTTCTGCCGTTCCGTTCTCTTCAAATCTCGCAGCGAGCTTCTCATCCGACGATGCCGAAGCATCGGTCCTGATGCACTTGTCCCCGCTGAAGAAAGGGGGATTGGAAAAGACTATGTCGTACTGCTTCCGTCTTATCTCATCAGGCAGTTCCCTGATGTCGCAGTTAAAAGCCCTGACCCTGTCTTCTATATGATTTGCGCGTATGTTCTTTGTAAGGACCTCACATGATGATCCCATGATCTCGAGACAGTCGATGGTGCAGTTGGGGAGCCTTGCCGCGACACACATCGAGGCGCCTCCGCTCCCGGAACCGAGTTCCAGATACGAAGCAGGCTTATATGAACCATCCCCGGAGCGCCTTGCAAACGACGCGGCAAACCACGCCAGGAGAACGCTGTCCGTCCCGAACCTGAATCCCTTCTTCTGCTGATACAGGACGAAATCCCTCCGCCCGATATGATCGAAAGTCAGATCATTCTCATTGATCATTGTTCTTTTTTACGAAATCATTCTCTCTTGAAGCAACAGGCCCGCTGTTCCCCTGATTCTTTGCAGGGCACTTATCACAGGGCTTCTCTCCGATATCCGGATTGAGCTTCTCGATCTCTTCCCACTTATACTTCTGGATCTCCGTGGATTCCTCGTTGGTGAACTTGACCGATATGACTTCGGACACGAGTTCGACATCACTTACGATACCCACTCCTAACGGCGTCCTTACCCTCTTGCCTGCCTTGGGAAGGCGCCTTAATGAATCCTCATAGACTTCCTTCTCAAACTGGAGACAGCACATCAGCCTTCCGCATGCACCGTTGAGCTTGCTGGGATTGAGAGCCACGCCCTGATCTCTTGCCATGCGGAGAGTAACAGGCGCGAAATGATTCAGGAACGTACAGCAGCACATTTCCCTTCCGCAGATACCTATGCCTCCGACAAGCTTCGCTTCATCCCTTGAACCGATCTGTCTGAGCTCTATCCTCACCCTGAACGCTGCTGCCAGGAGCTTGACCAATTCCCTGAAATCAACCCTGTTATCAGCTGTAAAATAGAACACGACCTTCTTACCGTCGAAAGCAAACACGGTATCGCAGAGATTCATCTCAAGACCGAGCTCGTCGATAAACTCATTGCACTTAACGAAGGCATCAGCTTCCTTAACGAGCTTCTCTTCATATATCTTGATCTCCTGAGGAGTCGCAACTCTCAGTACGGGAATCAGAGCATCCCCCTCATGTCCTTCCGGGATCACATAAGGCGACTCTATGACATGAGCCATGTCCTCACCGAGATTTGTATTGACCATGACCTTATCGCCTATCTTAAGGCTTAGTCCGTCACATCTGAACCTGTATACTTTGCCAGCTTCCCTGAACCTGCAATTAACAACTTTTGTCATCTGCTAAACTCCTTATATATCTTGAGCATCATCGCCGTAACACTTCCATCGTAATTCACATTGACCTTTCTGTCTGAGACAAACTTATCGATGGCTTCGATCGCTCTTCCGATCTCTTTCTGCCTGATCTGCGGATGCGCCACCGTAAACTTCTCGATCCTTGTCCTGTCAGAACCGAACCTGATCGATTCACAGTCTATGTCCGACACAAGCCTCATGATATCGCCGCAGAGCCACATGAGAAGGATAGTGGGTTCGAGATAATTGCTCTGGTATTCACCGAATATCTCCTCCGAATCCATTATCACCTCATGGAGTTTCTTCTCCGGCATCGTGAGGACAAGTTCCATCAGCTTATCCTTGAGTTCCGAAAAGGATTCATCTTCAGAGAGCCTTATGCCTCTTCCCGGTATCCCGTCTGCGAATTCAGACAGCATATCAAGATCTTCTTCAGACAGATCAGGTCTGATCCCCGATATTATCTGCTTAACTTCAGATGTCTCATAAGGTCTGATCTTATACTCGGCTGCTCTCGACAGGATAGTCGGGAGCAGTGTATCCGTATTTGTAACCTCGAAGATGAATATAACATCTGACGGGGGTTCCTCTATGGACTTCAGCAGGGCATTCTGCGATTCCTTGCCTAAAGCGTCACCGTTTATGATATAGACCTTGTTTGGTGAGAACCTCGGGGCAGTCTCGTAATCCCCGACGACAGTCTCTCTTATCCTGTCAACCGATATGTTGGAACCTTCTTTCTCAGGTTCGACCCTTATGATATCGGGATTTGTCCCGTTCTCGGAATACAGGCAGCACCTGCATTTGCCGCAGGCTCCGTTCTGCACCGGGGATTCGCACAGGAAGGCTTTGCCCAGTTCGTTCGAGATATAGGTCTTGCCTGAACCCGAAGGCCCGGACACGATATATGTACTGCCCCTCCTGGACACTACCTCCGAAGCCATCCTTGACTTGAGCAAATCCTGACCGATTATCCTGTCAAATCCCACCTTAGCCTTGCATTCCTCTCTTCTTCAATTCGTCAGTCACTATTTCCCTGATCTCTTCGAAGATGACATCCCTGTCTCTTGAAGCATCGATCCTCACGACTCTGTCTGACTTTGCTGCGAGCTTGAGATAACCGTCCCTTACCTTCGCCTGAAACGAAGTGCCCAAAGCTTCCATCCTGTCAGTCTCCCCGCCTCTTTGGCCTCTCCTGACAAGAGCCTCTTTTGGATCTATATCAAGAAGGAAAGTAATATCCGGCTCAAGACCTGATGTAGCGGTGCTGTTCAGCATCTCCACCATATCTTCGCCCAATTTCCTGGCATATCCCTGATAAGCAAAAGTTGAATCGAAGAACCTGTCGCTTATAACGATCCTGCCTTCAGCAAGAGCCGGTCTTATGACTTCGCTCACGATCTGCGCCCTTGCAGCTTCGAAGAGCAGGAGTTCACATACCGGATCCATGCCGTCGTTCTTCTTATCGAGAAGCACGCCTCTGATCTTCTCTCCCACGGCTGTTCCGCCCGGTTCCCTGACAAGGATGAGATCTCCGGAGTTCTCCTTGATAAACTCCGACAGCATAGCGATCTGGGTGCTCTTGCCGCACCCGTCAATCCCCTCGAAAGTAATAAACAATCCGTCCGACATACTCACCCTATCTTGATGTTCTTGATATCAGCGATCTCAAGATAGATCTCTTTTGTTATCCTTGCGTTATCGCTCCTGATATCATCAACAGTCTCTTCGACCTTGATCGGCTTGGCAGAAGTTGAATTATAGTTATCCTTCTTCTTGCTGAACTGCCTCTTGTCCCTGTCATTCTTCTTCTTGTTGAATGACTTGCCGCCGTCGTTCTTATTATCGAACTTCTTGTTCTGATTATTCTGGTTGTTCTGATTATTCTGATTCTGATTATTCTTGGGCGCCTGGTTATTCTGCTCGCCTTCAGCGGGCTTACCCTCACCCTTCTTGCGGTTCTTATCGTAATTATTGCGGTTATTGTTGCGCTTCCTGTTACGATAGTTATTATTCCTGCCGCCGTTCTTCCTGCCGGCATTATTGCTGTTGTTGCTATTGTTGTTATTGTTGTTGCTTACATTCTCAGACATAAGAACCCTCCCACGATACGGCTTGGATTAGTATTATAAATAATTATCTGTCAAACTTCAAACTCCCAGGGAACCCGGACCACCGATCTACCGCCGGGGATCTCCCCTTCATATCCGGTTATGTCAGCCATCGGCCTGAGCACAAAGGCTCTCTGGCGGTACCTGGGATGGGGGATCTGGAGTTCTTCGGTATCGATATTAAGGTCACCGTAAATGATGATGTCGATGTCGATAGTCCTCGGTCCCCACCTTATCACTCTCTTCCTCTTGAGCTGATCCTCGATCTCATGAATGGAATCAAGGAGCTCCATGGGACTTTGAGTTGTGTTGATGAGCACGCAGATATTAAGAAAATACGGCTGGTCTTCATATCCCACCGGCTCTGTCTCATACATTCCCGATATCTTAAGGACCTTTGTTCCTTTAAGACCATTGATCCTTCTTACGGCTTCCTCAATGTTATCCTTACGGTCCCCGATATTGCTTCCGATACTCAGGATCACGTCCGTTCCGTTATTCTCCAGCACGTTCTATCTCAACCTCCATGGTATCGAACACTCCGTCTATGGGACAGTCCGGCTTGGACACCTTGACCCTTACCATAGAAGGATTCCTTGTGTTCTTCAGGACATCATCAGCTATCTTGTACGCAAGATGCTCGATCAGATCACTCCTGTCATTCTCAACGATCTCCTTTATCCTGCCGTAGAGCATCGAATAATCGCAGGTATCGTTGAGATCATCAGTGATCTTGCCCCTTATGGAATCAAAGATGATCTCACAAGTCACAACGAACCTCTGCCCGTTTGCCTTCTCCTCCGGCAGACAGCCGGTGTGGCCGTAAAACTCCATTTCCTTCATCCTTATTGTATCCATGATCATACCTTCCCCGTAAGTCTGTCAGAGACATAAAGCCTGTCCCTTAATCCCGCAACCCTGTGTGTTCTTATTATGTCTGCGCCGTGCGAAGCTGCGTAGAGGTTAACGGTATCCGTGACATCATCTATGTCATATTCCTCGTCAAGAGGAGCCATCAGTTCCCTGATCATCCTCTTCCTTGAAGCAGCATACAGGACTTTAAACCTTCCCCCCATGGAGAACCTTCCGATCTCTCTCGTAAGCTCGATATCCTGCTGTCTTGATGTACCGAATCCGATGCCCGGATCTACAAGTATCCTGCTTTCCTTTATGCCTTTGGACAAGGCAATGTCTATGTTCTGTCCTATCTCATGGAGCGCCCTTTCAGTGATGCTTCCTTCAGATGCACCGTTTATCCTGCAATTGAACATGATAACGAGATATGAATCATTTAGAGCGGCAATATCCGTTATCACATTTCCGTCGAGATGACCGCTGATATCGTTGATCACGCGGGCACCTGCTTCAACGGCTGCCTTTGCGACTTCCATCTTCGTCGTATCGACCGACATGATAACTCCCGTATCTCTGAGCGACGTGATCACGGGGATTATCCTTTTGAGCTCCTCGTCCTGGTCCACCGGAGTAAAACCGGGCCTTGTCGACTCTCCGCCGATATCTATGATGTCAGCCCCCTGACTGATCATCTCATGCGCATGATCTGCTGCAGCCTTGCTGTCAAGATAAAGACCGCCGTCGGAGAACGAATCGGGAGTACAATTCAGTATTCCCATAATGAGCGTTCTGCCTTCACCGGGCCTTCTTCCGAGAATGTCCATTTATCCTCCGATACGCTGCCTGTTGATCAGGGCAAGTGCCTCGTTCCTTGTCCTTGCATCAGTCCTGCATCCGCCCCTCATTGCGGATGTAACGGTCTTCGAACCGGGCTTCCTGATACCTCTCATCGTCATGCAGAGGTGTTCCGCCTCGATCACGACGCACACTGATTTTGCATCGACCGCCTTGATGATCTGATCTGCGATCTCCGATGTGAGGCGCTCCTGGACCTGAGGCTTGCGCGACAATGTATCCACCATCCTCGCCACCTTCGATAATCCGAGGATCTTGCCGTTGTTAGGGATATATACAACATGTGCCTTGCCGTGGAACGGAAGGAGATGGTGTTCGCACATTGAATAGAAAGGAATGTCTCCTATGAGGATCATCTCATCGTTGCCGGGCTCGGTAAAGGTCTTCACGTCCTCGCTTATGTCCCTGTGGATGCCGGAGAAGATCTCCGCATACATCCTTGCAACACGCTTCGGTGTCTCCTGAAGGCCCTCCCTTCCGGTGTCCTCTCCTATCGCCTCAAGGATCATCCTGACGGCTTCTTCTATCTTGGGAAGGTCCATGTTCTTTCTGCTCTCGATGGGCAGCTGCATATCATTATCGTAATCGTACATGGTTATATCAATTAACTCCTTTCGGACTTGTTAGCCGACTTTTTGCGGTAATCCATCGGGGTAAGCCCCATATATTTCTTGAAAGCCACATTGAACCTCTGTGCGCTCGCAAATCCTACCGAAGTAGCGATCGCTGACACTTTGATATCCCTGTTGTTCAGGAGTTCGCAGGCCTTGGCGATCCTGACGTTCATCAGATAGCTCATCGGGCTTACGCCTATCTCATCCTTGAAAGCCCTGGTAAAATAGCCCTGGCTCAGGAATACATAGGATGCGGCATCCGTGACCGTGATGCCGCGGTCATAATTCGTATCGATAAAATTCTTTGCGATAAAGACGAGTTCTTTTGCTTTCCCCGTCTTGACCCTGAGGGACTCCTCCCACTCGCTTCTCATCGTCCTTGACAGGACTATCATGAGTTCGACCGTTAAGAGCTGGAGCATAAGATCCTTGGACTGCTTGTCTTCCCCCATCTCAGATATGATCCGCTCAGATATGTCGGCCACATCATGCTTATAGCTTCCAGATACGACAAAGTACGGATCCTTGGACAAGTCCTCCTCACCTTCCGTCGCAAACTGCATAAAACTCTCGAGGGAGGTCTGCGCAAGCTTTGGAAGAGGCAGGGTAGGTCCGGTCTTGTTGACTTTCGATGTTTTCCTGCTGCCGGAAACACCTGCGATGCCGGACAAAGTGATATCTGAATTTGAAGGGATAAATCCAAAGTAGAGCGACAGGATCTCAGCCTTCTTTGACGTGGACAGGAGCGCATGGACCATATGAGGCCTGATGATGAGGATATCACCCTTGCGCAGCTGCAGGTTCTTCCCTTCGATGCTTAGTTCCGATTCGCCGTCGCGCATGTACAGGAGTTCATGAGTATCGTGCATGCTCTCGCCAGCAGACTTGCCCGTCTTCTCAAAGACATGTTCTATGCCTTCGAATACGACCGGAAGGGCTCCGGAAGAATTGAGTATACCGTTCTCAATGGCGATCAGAAGATTATTGAACATATTATCCCCCGTTGTTGACAAACCTTATATTGTCTATGTATATCTCACCCGATCTCTCGGTATCGGTCAGAAGGAACTTCAGGCTCTCAAGGGATATATGATCCTTGCCTGTGTACCTGAACTTCAGCGTCTGCCAGGTAAGATCCTGCCTGATCTCACACTCGCCAAAGTTCTCCACCTTGAGCTTCTTGCGGCGCTGCTCGGGATTGAAGACATCAACGAGCATCTCATTGCGTCCCCTGATTTCCAGCGGAGCAAAAAGGGAAGCGTAGCTTAGTACAGGTTCAAAGCCATAGAGCGAATTGTCCGTCTCATACCTGATATGAAGAGAACCTGCTCCCTTCGTCTTGTTCATGGGCTCCGTCGTAATAACTCCGTTGCCCTTATATGTACGGTAGATATCGATCATCTCGAAATCGCTGTCCTTCTCCTTCTTGCCGATAAACTGAAGCTTATCGCAGGTGGTAAATGAGATGTCAGGACAATAATATGCCGCCCTCTTATCAAACCTGAACGGAAGGACCGGAAGATCAGCAAGATTGCGGAAAGTCGCATCGTGAGGGAAGGGACTGAATCCGTATGTAACGCTTACAGGATCCTCGATCTCATCAGACCATACCATTACCCTTACACCGTGAAGTATCCTTGCACTTGCAGGATAGAATACCCTGTCATGTCCGCAGACTGCAAACCCCAGGAGTTCACCCGTGCTGTCTGAGATCCTGAGACCGTCAGCTAGATTATCGAACTTCAGTATAAGCTTGTTGCCGGCCTTCTCGACACCCGTGAGCTGCGGACAGGAAGTCGGGAGCTTAGGTGAGAAGTGGGTTCCAAGAGCAGCCACGGCCATCCTCTGACCGATCACGAAGCTTACCGTCTTGTCGGGGAGCAGAAGATCGTGAGCCGATATAAGTCCGGCCTTCATATCGAGCTTGCGCATGAACGCCTGGAATACCTCATTGAACTCGAGGACTGAATACGGTTCCTCAAGATCGACATTCCTCGGGTGCATTGCCACGAATATGATCGAAGGCATCAACGAATCATCATATACCTCGGAAGGTTCGAACGTGAATGCCAGTGATGTGAGAAGTCCCATGAGGAGCAGGTCATATCTGTCAAACCTCAATTCCTTCTTGTCCGGAGAGAAACAGAATCCCCTCACGGGAACGCCTTTAAGAGGTTCGAGCAGTTCATTATAGAGCAAAGACATCCTGAGATCCTTCTCTATGTACTCGTCTGCCGCCTCTTTGATCTTCTCCTCTTCACGCTTATGTGCCGCCTTGGGGATCATGTCAAAATCGAGCATCTTGGCAGCACTGGCCCTCAGGCTGGATCCACCCTCTTCCGAATTCTTGAGTGAACTGTCCTCGGTCGTAGGGAAATCGAGGGAAGCTGCTTCCTTGATGACTTCATCATCACTGACTTCGCCCTTAAGATCCTTGAGTTCCTTGTCCTTCTCCAGGTCAAAATCCAGCAGTTCCTTCCCTTCTTCAATGTCCTCCTCAAGCTGCTTTGTATCGCTCTTCTTCTTATCCTGAGCCATCAGGGCATCAAATCTTTCCTCATCAAGATATAATCCGAGATCTGTCAGGTAGTCTTTTACTGCGACCATTCCGTCAGCTGTCTCCTGGGATATCCAGTTAACGATCGTTGAACCTTCTCTTGCAAGATCTACCACGCCCACCGGATATGAGATCTGATTAGCCAGCGAATACGCAAAGGAGAAAGCTGCCGAAGACACATCAGACAGTGCCTTGGTATCCGTTATCTTGATCCAGTCCGGATAATCCGGATGGTAGAATCTCAGATAGCTCATTACTCTTCTCTTGAGGGGGGCTGAAGGGGCATTTGCGTCCTTCATGGGGATAGACAGGAATTCCGAACCTAAGAAGATCCAGACATCGCCGCATCTGATATCGGTTATGGCAACCTCCTCAGACATGCATTTGAATATAAATGTATAAGCATCTGCTGATGCCTTGTAAGCCGGTACCGTAAACTTAAATTCACCCTTCGAACCTGAGGTGGTCTCGCGGCTCAAGATGATACCATAATCAGTATCGAGTTTTGAGATCCTTCTTCCGTCAGTCGGATACTTGACTATCTCAAAAGTCACCGTCGCCATCGCGGGGGCGATACCGGAAATCTCGAAAGCTATATTCTGCTGAAAAACACACTTGTCAGTAAGCCATTTGGGCAATGATATCTTGCTTCCGCTTCGGTTATCATCGGGATGCATAATATACTACTCCTCTTCCAAACATAATCTCACAGGATAATTATAACACTATTGGGCATTTCTCGCATAAACGTACGTGCCGATGAAGTTTATCCCGCTGTCCTTGTAGCAATTACCGGAAGGTATCACATCGATCTTAGTGTAGTCACTCTTGATCCCTGTGTATTCAAGATAGTCTTCCATTGTCTGTTCTGAATTGGAGAATATGTAGTCCGGATCAGGTCTTTCCCTGATGGATCCCAAGAGGAGACTGCTCTCACTGTCAGATGCGACCTTAGTCACGCAGTACGTATTATCAGGATAAAGACCGGATATCACATTGTGCTTAAAGTACGGTGCAGCAGGAACAAACACATTGGTGCCCTCGCCATAGTAGATCCTGAGGATATTCCCGTTATCATCCTTCTTTATGTACCATGCGGCATTTGCGGTGACCTCGCCTTTACCGATGCCAAGTTCACGGGCAGTCTGTGCAAGCCTTCTACCGCTCGCTACCGGGTATGTGTTCTCGTTAAGGGATGCAATAACACTCCAGTACATGCCTATCAGGATCATTCCTGTTACCAGCACGAGGCTTACGGGTCTTATCACCTTGAAGATACCTTCGGTCGTGATCGTCTCCCCGCCCTTTACGACGGAATCATGAGAGACCCACAGGGCAAAGATCAAAAGGATGCCAGCAAGCCCATAGTGATGAACGGATATATACCTTGCCGCTATGACATAGAAGCAAAGGAGCGGAAATACCATGTATCTTACCATCCTTGCAGCTTTGCAGAAACAGAAGGTCACGGCAAGCAGGATCACACTGATAAGACCGGTTATGATCACCGTCATGATATCAGCCTTGCCGGCCCCTTCCCCTGCAAGATTGGTGAAGAATGCTTCTGAAGGGAGCATGAAGAACAACCTGCAGTAGTCTGTAAGATAAGATACTGTGCCTTCATTCGTTGATATCGCAACATAATTGTCAGAAGCGGGGCTTATCTCATAGATCAGAGCGGCTGCAAAGACCAAAAGAGCGATAAGCCCCATGATCCTTTTCCTGTCGGAGAGAAGAAACTTAACAGGATCCATCCCACCCATGACAGCTTCGAATACTGTCTCTGCCGTCCATACGGCCGCTATGCCTCCGGCGACCGCTATACCGTAGGCAGACCACAGGCACAGGTAAGCCAGGGCGGCGATGAGCCTAAGCGGATTCTCCCTCCTCGTCCCGATGAAGTGGGCGCACAGAAAGATCCCCGATACAAGGAATGCATAAGGTCTGGACATAACGCCGTACTGGTAGAACATGAAGTATGTAAACGGCACGAAAGTCTTGATCAGATTATTAAACGGGGACAGGAATACGAAGAAAGATATCATCAGGAATGCCGAAGCAAACTCGATACTCTTGAGCCCCAGCTCATATGACACTCCGAGCTTTGCCGGCAGGGACAGCAGAAGATGCCAGAACGGCGGATGCGATTCATAGTGCGGCAGATAGAAAAAGATATCCCTGTAAGAAGCATCTCTCGCGATCAGCCAGGACTGTGCCTCATCCAGCGTCGGAACATGAAGGTACAGCATAACGATAAGAAATATGCTGTAGACCAGCAGTATCACAGTACCGGCCTTCCTGACCGGGATGCTGTTATATCTTGTGATCATGTTCTTAAATCCCATTGACGCCTCGCATAAAAAAGGTACTGCAGTATCTGCAGTACCTTCGATTATACTATACGACTTAAGTTATCAGTTATCATTACTTGTGATTTCTTTGTAGAAATTGGTAATGTCCGTTCTTCCTTCTTTTGAATACCTGATCGCATCCCTGGGATGGAGATTGAACAGTCCGGACAGCAGGTACTGGATATCGTAACCCCACTTCACGCCGCCTGCCCTGAGAGGTTCCATGTATTCTTCAATGAACTTTATTACCGGATAGATATTATACTTGGGATTCCTGAGGAAGCCGATGACATTCTCGATCGGGCAGTTGCCTGCGCCTCTTCCCATTCCGAGATATGTGGCATCGATCCAGTCAATGCCGTCACCTACTGCCTCGATCGTATTGGCGAAAGCCATCTGCTGGTTATTGTGGGCATGGATGCCTACGCTCTTGCCATACTTATTCGCATATTCGGTATATACATCCGAGATCCTTTGGATCTGCTCAGGATAGAGAGAACCAAAACTGTCCACGATATAGATGCAGTCAACGTCTGTCCTGAAGATCATGTCGAGTGCGCACCTGATATCCTTCTCACCGGCATTTGAGACTGCCATGATGTTGCAGGATACTTCGTAACCCTTGTTCTTGGCATAATCTATCATGGCGCAGCATTCAGGGATAGTATGAACATAAGTTGCGACTCTGATGAGATCAACGGGGCTCTCAGACTTGTTCCTGATGTCTTCCTTGTAATTACATCTTCCAACGTCCGTCATAATGGACAACTTCAGACCTGTCTCCTTGTTGTCTCCAAGAACAGACAGGATATCCTCATCACTCGAGAACTTCCACCTGCCGAACTTATCAGTATCAAACATGGTCTTATCGGCACGGTAACCAACTTCCATATAGTCAACGCCGGCCCTTATGTTAGCTTTATAGAGCGCCTTTACAAACTCGTCCGTAAAGAAAAAATCATTGCAGAGACCGCCGTCACGAAGTGTGGCATCAAGAACCTTGATAGATTCACGGTAACCCATGAGAGCTGAGAGTTCCTTCATTCTAATATCTCCTGTTCTCTATATAATATCGGTAATGAATTATACTACCCTTTTACTGATGTGGGTAGTGCATATCATAGAAATTCTCGGTAAAAACAAACAGCATAAGGGCAATTATTGACACGAAGGAGATAATGGCCGCATTTGTCATGAAATCAGGTTGATAAGAGATACTGATATCGTTTGTTCCCTCCTTGAGTGGTATGGAATAGAAGGTTCCCATGAATATCTTCGGGATCACGGGGGAACCGTTCAGAGTAGTCTGAAGATAAGGGTCTGAGCCGATCGACACGAAGAGCTGCTCGTCTTTTGCAGCATCCAGCGTGAACTTGATGTCCCCGGACTCGATCGTATAACCTTTGGGAATATGCTCACAGCTGGCCTTTGCCATCTCAAGGCGTTCAGTCTCATCTGCATTCCTGAAAACACCGTCGAAATATTCTCCGTCGAACAGGAAAGCCATCGGGATATGGAAAGGATTAGCATATACTTTATAACCGCCCATCTCTCCCAGCGGCGCACTGTTGCCTGTTATATCCGCAAGATCAGCCTTGCTGATCAGATACTTGACCGCATAAGGATACAATGCACCCGCAAGGTCATCATTCGTATTGATCTTCTTGCTCTCATCATAGAAATAGATGAGCTCGTTGTCAGAGGATATCAGTGTGACCTTCTTACAGTCATCACTGACAAATCCTATCCTGTATGTGCCTTTGTCGAGATCATGCACGGCAGCGACCAGAGTCTTTACCGTCCGGTTCCTGTTCTCATAATCCTCTGTATCTGCAAGCTTGTTTACAGGTGTTATGAGTCCTGTGATCAGCTGAATGATAAGGACGACAACTGATACTGCCAGAGCAGACTGTATTACAAGGTCCCTTCTTGTGAAGATGTTGTTCGTGAGGAACATTTTCGCAAAGATGAATACCATCAGGAAAGCCAGAACATATCTGACCGGTCTTGTGCCGATATCCACGCGCGCCAGTCCGGACAGCTTAGGCAACAGCATCATAAGCGCCGTGAAAACGCCCGTGAAGAAGCCGACAGCTATCTTAAGCTGAACCTTGCAGTCGTTGAAGATCATGAATATGATCAGCGCCATCCCTCCCATCGCAAGGATCGCGATGTCAGGGACGCATGTCATCAGAGTACCCGTGGAAACCACTTCTTTGTTCGGCATCAGCTTATAAGCCGTGTACCAGAGGAATGTTGTCGAAGCAACGGCAAAAACGACTGATACGATAAATCTGAATAGCCTTGCCAGTATCGTCTTGATGTCACCTCTCTTGACGAATCCCTTGCTTCCGGTGATCTGCATTACGATCTCAAATATGAGCCAGATGACGGCAATGCCGAGATTGATAAAACCGGTATACCAGTTGAATGCAAGGTTTAAGACCAGGGATATCACCAAAGTCTGCGCGCCCTTGTCTGATGCTATCTTATCTATGCCAAGAATGATCAGAGGAAAGAACAGTATGCCGTCAGTTACGGACAGCCCGTCAGTTAACACTACGGAGGAAAGTGCATATGCGCTTGATATGACGATGCATGTGAGATTCCTGAACAGATCTCCCCTGTGAGCAGCATTATCATCCTTCTTCATCATCCAGTTCACGTAAGCTGCCATGAAACATGCCGCCAGCGATATCTTCAGGATGATGCCCAGATCATAAAGATCCCTGAACGAATCGATGTTGGCAGAGATGATGAGCCTGGAAGGAGAGAGAATGCTCTCGCTTAAGCGGTAGAATACCCCCTCACCCACACTTCCGGAAAAAGTATAGAAGATGTTCTCCTTGCTGCTCAGAACGGCATTTATGTATGTGCTGATATCATACTCGGAAGACGAAGCCAACGCCTTTTGTCCAAAAGGTGCCAACTTGCAGAAGAAACATACGCCGAGCATTATTGCGAGAGTCAGGATGAACGCAAGAATACAATTATACAGACGCCTGTACTTAAACCTCATGATATCCTCCCTTGTGAAACCAAACTACATTATACACCACTTTCGGGCGTTGTGGTCCTTAAGTATTAAGAAAAAGGAGCTGCCTCCTTGAGACAGCTCCTTCGGTCATCTGCTTTTGTGTTTACGGTGTAGCCGTTATCAGTGCGGGCTCGCCGGTCACAGTGTTGTTGGCTTGGTCAGCCTGAGTCTCCGCCGGCGCATCAGATGTTACGGGCTGAGCCTCACCGGGGATAAATGTGTTCGGGATGGAACCATCCAGGACACCCGGAGGAGGCAGGAGCACGACATCACCGGAATTAGGTGTGTAGTCTGAAGGGAACCTGTTGTATTCCTTGATCGTCTGGATCCTCTTATCGCTGAGGTCTGACAACTGGATATTGTATACATAGTTGAACAGATCCCACCATGTTCTGTATCCGATGTAATCAGAGAACTGGAAGCTTGCGATCGGCGCAGAAGGATCACCGTCAGGGTTGCCCTGCGGAGCTGCCGTATTATCTGTATTATCAGTATTGGCAGTAGCTTCAGTTGTAGCGTCGGCAGGTGACTGTCCGGGGTCACTTTGATCGGGCTGAGCAGACGTGTCACCGGTCTCATCCGTAGGATTGATGATAACTGCATCACCGCCGGACTGCTGCGTTACCTTGGATTCCTCTGTTCCCTTGTTGCTGCAAGCCTTGACGATCAGCGAGATCATGATGATCAGGCAGATGATGAGAAGTGCAACAAAAGCAATGAAGATATATCCGTTGCGGTTGAGATGGACCTTGCGCTTATTGCCGCCGGAATTGCCGTTACCGCCGCCTGTCCTGCTGCCGGAAGAAGCTTTCCTTGCAGGAGCCTGGCTGCCGCCTCCGTTGGGACCTGCACCGCCGGCACCGTAGGATTCACCTCTCTCATTAACAACTGGAGATCTTCCCTGTGCACCGTCAGCTACAAACTCAGAAGAAGCATCAGGTATCTCGTCTCTTGAGTAATCGCCTTCATCAACGCCGAGAAGATCCATGATCCAAGCATCCTCCGTGGAACCTGAAGATGATGAAGATGAAGCGGGTGTCTGATCAGCGTAACCGCCGTTATCAGGCTGCTCATATCCGGAATAAGAATCGGTCTGGACCTGCTGCGTATCGTCAGCGCGGTACTGGTTCTGATCCTCAGCAGCAAATACTTCACTGCCGTAAGGCTGATAAGGTGCGTCATCCTGAACCGTTGAAGCAGCGAAGAACGCATTGTCAGCAGGAGCTGCCACGGGCTCTTCATACTCACCATATGCATATGCATCCTCAGGTGTAGCATCGATCGGTTCTTCGGAATTAACTGCATTGACAGGAGTATCATATACATTCGCATCATACTCGGGCATTGCCGGAACAGCCTCGATGGCCTCAGGCGCGCCTACTGTCTCAACGTCGTTTGCAAACGGGAGCTTGAACTCTTCGCTCTCCTTATCCTTTTCCTGCTCTTCCTTGACTTCCTCTTCCTTGACAGTCTCGGGGAAATCCACGTTGAGCTTATCTTCTTCCTTGATCTCAGGCTTGGGATTGTCGATCTCAAACTCGGGAACGGGGATGGCATTAACTTCCTCTGCAGGCTCCTCGGACTTAACATCTTCAGGCTTAACGGAAGCATCGTCACCGAATACCAGCGGTGCTGCATTCTTCATCTCTTCGGGATCGCCTGCGCTATAGGGGTTGAAGCTCTCTTCCGTAGGAACATCAAAGAACTTGTTGCCGTCATCTACCGTATTGAAAACGATCTCTTCAGCCTTATTAACGATCTCGGGAGCTTCGGGCTTCTCTTCTGCCTTCTCCTCAACCGTCTCTACGACCGGTTCTTCAGGCTTCTCCTCTTCGAAAATGATGGCAGGCTCTTCCTGCTTCTCTTCATTATCAGACATATCCTTGATAGCCTGTCCGAGTACAGAGCCTTCCTTAAGTCCGGCAAAGATGGATGCATCAAGGTTGCCGACGGGCTTCGTCGGCTCATCATCAGTAGGAGTCTCGGGATTGAATTCCGATACGGAGATAGTCTCCATCTCAGGCTCTTCCCTGGCAGCTTCCTTCATCTCGTTAAGGCTGTTCTTGAGCATATCCTCAGGAGTAACCTCTGCGGGCTTTACTGATACAGAATCATCGAGGAATTCGATCTTCTCCGAAGGCTCCTCAATGTTGCTGTCGACTTCAATGCCGTTGTCACCTGCAGCTTCCTGGTTTACCTTGGGAGCTTCGACGGCATCGGGAGCCTTCTCACCGAATGCAAGGCTGTCAGCAGTCTTCTGGGCATCGGCAAACGCACCTGCTGCCTCGCCTGCTGCGAGTGCAACAAATCCTGCGTCACTTACAGCCTCGGCTGCAGCGCCTACAACGCCGCCCTCCACTACTGATTCAACGTTATTCTCTTCGCCTTCATCCTTGGACTTCTTCTTGAAGCCGAAGATGCCGCGCTTATCTGTATTGGTTACATTCTCTACGAAAGAGATGGAGAACTGCATGGGTACATTAGGCATCCTTGCAGAAGCCTGTGTGATAACGACACCTGCAGCATCACACTGGTCCTCGGCTTCATTTAAGATCCTGAGGATCTCTCTCTGCCCGAGAGCGTCATAGACTGCCTTGTTACAGAGGATGATGCAGTCATCAGGTGACAGTGTGAAATAATTGGACCACAATGCGTTAGCTGTCTTGGATGCACAATAGTACATGAAATCGCCGACCCTGTTGTCAAAAGCATCGATCGCTTCCATGGGGATGCCCGCATCCGTAAGCGGGAACAGGGTATCGTCACGATAGAGGAAAGCCAGTCCGTTGCCGATCGTTACGGCAAATGCCTCAGCATCCTTAACGATGATGCCGGAGAAGTAGGGACTTCTCATCTCGTTATCAGTAAGCCTCATCTTGCCCGTAACATCCACAGCCGTCGACAGGAACTTCTCGATAAGGGAATCGATCTCCTTGTGACCGAACTTCACATCGTTGCAAAGTGATCTGAACTGGGGTTCGAACGGAGGCAGCATGCCGGGTTCAAAGCCTTCGATAGTAGGATGAGTGAAGACAGAGAAGAAGTATCCTCTCTCTTCTTTCTCGATAGTGATATCTGCCTGGCGGGTCTCGCGTTTGCCGCACAGTCTTCCGTCAATATAAAATGCGTCAGTAAGTGTCTGTGAAGGCGAGAATTTTGCCGTCAGCGTACTTGCAAGACGAGTTAGAGTGGCCATTTACCAATCCTCCGTATATTTATTCAGGTTAATTATAACACAAGCTTTTTTATCACAAGTATTTTTCGCGCTTTTTAACGCAGTTGTTACATTACGGAGGTAAATTTAATAAACGATCCTGTATTTTTTATCACTGAAGCTCCTCAAACATGTACTCCTTGATCTGCTCAAAGGTTCCCGTAAGCGCATTCAGATATGCCGTATGGATCTCCTTGTCAGACTTGTCCGGGAACTGGTCGTGAGCGGCCTGGATGATCTTGCCGGTATTGATAAAGCCAGAACCGTACTTGACTGCGTAGCAAGGGTCAGAGATGAGAAGATCATATGTCTTGGCAAGCCCGGATGCACGGTATGCATTAGTGTTGTACACGGGATAGAACACCTTGTTGAAATAGTCTGTGCAGGCGTTAAGATCCCAGCCCTCATGATGGATGCCGATATCACATCTTGCAGCCATAAGGACATTGAGTTCATCGAAGATCTGGACTACGGTCCTGACATACTTGTCACTGTCATAGTACTTCATCGAATATGTCTCGGCATAGTTAGCCCATCCCTCTTTATATCCGATCGAGCCGAACACGTACATATAGGGGTGCTTGGTGACACTCCTCGTATAAACTGACTGGAACATGTGTCCGGGATATCCTTCATGCGCACAGGTTACCCCAAGATCAGTATCGTTCTTGCCGTTATTTACGATTATCTGATTCGAGTAGAAGTTATCGAGATGGAATCCGAGGTAAGCCGCAGGACTGAAGTCTTCCTCAAGATCCTTGGGGACCTCATAGAGCTTATAGCTGTGATCATGGAGCGCCGGGAAATCAGCTGAGACCTTATCCTTGAGGAAGTCAAGGTTCTCGGTGACGCTTCCGGCAGTGTAATCATGGTAAGTATAAGTGTTGTTATTGAACTTGTTGTTCCTTACGACGCTGACGAGCGTAGTTATGAGCGAATCAACGAGATCGTCGATATCAGCTTTCAGTTCATCCGGAGTAAGACTGCTGTTGGACTGGGCAAAACACGACAATGTGTAAAAGGCATCTCCGCCCTGCTTATTGCACAATCCCTCATGCTTTCCGCCGCTGCCCTTGAGTGCTCTGATCCTCTGTGCGCATTCTTCAAATTCCGGGAACACATCATTCTTCATCGTGTCCTCAAAACGCTTTGCGAGGTCTGACTTGTCAGAAGCTGAGAGTCCTGACACCGCATCGAGCTTTGTCTTGAACGAATCATAAAGGAAACATGTGTCTTTCACCTTGACAAGATTATCAAAGGTCACCGCCACCTGCTCGTACAGATCATCCGAAGAGGCGAATCCGTACTGTGCCCTCTCCTCCTCGAACTTGCAGATATCATCATAGTACCTGTCCAGATCCTTGGCGAGAGTGATATAGTTCTCAGCCTCTTCCTTCGTCGTGACCGGGATGGCATCAAGAACGAAGAGGATCTCGCACTGGGGACCTGTCAAGGGCTTAAATACCGCCTCATAATAATCGAACGCCGAATACTGAAGACTGTATTGCTCTGATTCAAGATCCCAGAGCATCTTGTCATATGCGATCTTATCGTCCCTGTTCAGAGAATCACGCTTTACGGTCTTGAGCTTATCGAGCTGCTCCACGACAAAACTCATCTCGGCATCATCATCGGTAAAGACATCTCCCCATGTGACATTGCTGACATCGATCCCGAAATTCTCAGGATGCTCAAAGCAGATAACGGCATCAGCATAATTGTTGACATAGTGCTTAATGAGATCACTCTCAACTGTCCTGATCAGGTCTTCGGCAGCTTTGCCGTCAACCGTACCGTTGTAATTGCCCGGATGGATCTCCTTTATAGTCGGCACATGATCGGGATAAACGATATCGTCACTACCTGCACTGCTGCCCGATGAAGGCTCGGGCTTCTCCGTTCTCTCAGTCGAAGCCTTAGTGGTATCTTGGGTGTCAGAAGAACTTGCACTTGTCTCCTCATCATCGTAGATGTCACTCCCGTTTATCTTTACACGTGTTATGTCCAGCAGGCTGCATGACGCAAGAGACAGCGTCATCACGAGTGCCAGCACCATTGCAACCAACCGTTTTGAAAATCTCTTCATTACCGATACCTCCGAAATGAAATGTTATCCCTTATTTACTTAAAACTCGGCATATTATACACCATAATCTTTTGTTATACTTAGTAAAACGAATGAAAACTATGGCGGTTTCTATTATGGCTGGTAAGAATAAGAAGTTTTTCTGCAAGGAATGCGGTTATGAATCAATAGGGTGGCTTGGCAAGTGTCCCGGCTGCGGAAGTTTCAATTCCCTTGTCGAAGCTCCCGATGAGGAACAGGAGAAGAAGGGTCCTGCGAAAGCGAACACGTCTTCCCCATCGCTTAAAGCCTCCTCTTATTCCTGGACTAATTCCGAAGCCACTCTCAAGCTTTCCGAATGCGGGAAGGAAGTATACAAGAGGCACAGTACAGGCTTAAAGGAGCTTGACGAGCTTTTTGGCGGCGGGATCACAGACGGTTCCGTCACCCTTGTCGCAGGCGAGCCCGGCATAGGCAAATCAACGCTTCTTCTCAAACTTGCGGATCAATATGATTCCGGTGACGGGGAAGTGCTCTACGTATCGGGTGAGGAATCCCCCACCCAGATCAAGATGAGGGCAGTAAGGCTTAAGGTCAGAAAAGATCTTCTGATATGCGCCCATACCAAGTTCGAGACGATCGCCAGGGAGATATCGGACAGGCATCCCTCACTTGTGATCATTGATTCCATACAGACACTCTACTCAGAGAACGTATCGGGAACGCCCGGGAGCGTTACACAGGCCAGGGAGGTAACTTCAGGTCTTGTCAGGATGGCCAAGGAGAATAACATCTCGATGATCCTCGTCGGCCACATTACAAAGGAGGGATCAATTGCGGGTCCCAAGATCCTTGAGCACATGGTCGATACGGTGCTTGATTTCGAGGGTGACAGTTCAGGCGGATACAGGATCCTGAGAGTCATCAAGAACAGGTTTGGAAGGAGCGGGGAACTTGCATTCTTTGAGATGCAGAACAGCGGGCTCGTGCCGGTCCCGAACACTTCTGCCCTCCTTATATCAGGAAGGCCGCTCAATGCTGCAGGTTCAGTTCTGACATCAGCTATAGAAGGCAGCAGCGCGATCCCGATCGAGATACAGGCACTAGTCACTGACAGCTGCTACCCTAATCCGCAAAGGATGACATACGGTCCCGACAGGATGAGGACGAACATGATCATCGCAGTGTGCGAGAAGAACTTCAGGCTCGGTCTGTCTGATAAAGATATCTTTGTTAATGTCATAAGTGGTCTTAAGATCTCGGATCCCGCAACGGATCTGGCGCTAGCCTGCGCGATCATCTCATCCGTTAAGGATCTGCCTGTAAAGGCAAACACACTGATCCTCGGAGAGATCGGACTGTCCGGAGAGATCAGGCCCGTGGCCAACATCATGAAGAGGATCATTGAGGCATCTGCGCTTGGAGTTACCAATGTCGTACTTCCCGGTTCAATGGCAAAGGATATCGAGAAGAATAAGGATAACTATTCCGGTTTTGGTCTGGAATTTATCTTTGCAGATAACATCCACGAGGCTGTGGATATCGTTTTCGCGTGAGGTGTAAGATGGCTGATAAGACGGTATACGTGATCATCCCTGCAGCAGGCAAGAGCATACGCATGGGAAGCGCCACGCCCAAGATACTCATGGAGGTGTCAGGCATTCCGGTCATCATAAGGACTCTTATGGCCTTTGACGGTTACAAGGATAAGGATGTGGAGATGAAGGTAGTAGTCGTTACCGGAAGCACCCTTCTCGACGATGTCAGGGATCTTATAGAACAGTACAGGATCAGATGCGTTGATGCCGTCATCGAGGGCGGAGAGACCAGGACAAAGTCAGTAGGATACGGCGTTGAATATCTCCGTTCATCGGGGGTCCCGGATGATGCTCTGGTATTCATCCATGACGGTGCAAGATGTCTCATAGAAGACGATGTGATATCTGACTGCATCAGTACGATGGAGACAAATCAGGCCTGCATCGCTGCCGTGCTTGCCAGGAATACAACAAAGATAATAAGAAGGATCGAAGGAGACATCCCTTCCGTGGTATCAACACCTAACAGGAATGATCTGGTCGAGGTTCAGACACCGCAATGCTTCAGGTTCAGACTGCTGTCGGAATGCTATGAATATGCGGCTACCCACGATATCGCGGTTACGGATGATTCCTCCATAGCAGAACTGCTCGGTTACGAAGTTAAGGTATGTAACGGAAGCTATACGAACATCAAGATCACTACGCCGGAAGACATAAGCATAGCCGAAGCCATACTCAATCGACGATCATGCCCATGACCCAGACCATGAGGGCGACAAGCCAGAAGCTCATTACGATCAGGGTCAGTATCATCCATGCATATTTGAATACCTTGCCGACTTTCTTGCCGACGATCTTTGTATCCTCAACGGCCTGCTGTCCCTTCGTCATATGAGCCCGGTTGGCCACATCGGGGTGATACATAAAGTATCCGCACTTACTGCAGACCGTTCTCGTACCATTCTCTGTCTTACATCTCGGACACTTCAATTCTTATCATCTCCCGCCAAAAACTGCACTACATTATACCAAAGAATCTCATTTTGCGCTCGGCCATCTCCCGGCTCTTGCCGATATACCCGATCACATCCTTGATACAGGGGCATCTCTCCACCCGGTATTTGTGTCCGGTCTGTTCAAACACACGCTTGCTCATGCCACCGGCTCCGAAAGACAATACGTCTCTTGCATCAGTCATCATGGCAACGTTATACAGGCATTCCGTTCCGGGTCTTGCAAATCCGGTATTCTCCAGTCCGTGTCCCGTGTCTTTCTGGCGGTACATGTAGTAGGGACGGTAACCTGCATTCTTCAGGATCTCATATCCCCTGCTTACTGCCTCATCAACGTCGTCAGTCCCGAGAGACATTACCTCACCTACAGATATGGAAGCCCTGCGCTTCTTATAAAGCGTATGGATGGTGATGTTCTCAGGTTCCATGCCGGTCAATTCTTCAAGCGAGTTTATCAGTTCTCCTGCACTCTCATATTTGAGGCCTGCGATGAGATCCATGTTGATGACATCAAATCCGATGTCTCTGGCCATCTGATAGACTCTCCTTGTATCCTCCGCAGAGTGGCGCCTGTTGAGCTTCATAAGTGTCCCGGAATTCATCGTCTGCGGATTGATGCAGATACGTCTTATGCCCCTCTCCTTCATCGTCATCAGCTTATGCTCAGTTATCGTATCGGGGCGCCCGGCTTCGACCGTTATCTCCGTATCAGGACCTATATCCAGATTGCTGAAGATGATATCCATCAGCCTGTCATAATCATCATCGCAGAACACAGTCGGAGTGCCACCTCCAAGATACAGGGTCCTGATCTTCCGGTCTATCGCGGGACCTGCAGTCTTCAACTCTTCTTCGAGGGCATCAAGGTATGATCCAAGCCTTCCCATGTGATGGCTTATGTCCGAAGACACAAAGGAGCAGTATTCACACCTGGACGGGCAGAACGGTATCCCGACATAGACATTAAGATCCTCTTTGGGGATCATATCAAGGATTTCCTGTTCCCTGTGATATGTCTCAACAGCCAGTCTTGCTTTATCTTCCCTGACAAAGTATTTAGAGGCAAGGGCATTCCAGTCATCCTCCTCACCTGCAACCAATGTCGGCCTGATCCCCGTAAGACATCCCCAGGGCATTTTCCTGTCAGCGATCTGCGACAGCGCAAGATAGACGGATCTCTTGACTTCCCTGCCGGGCGCAAACGGTTCCGTAACCGGCTCCAACACAATATCTATCTTCCCGTCACTGCTATAGCATAAGGTCCTTCCGTCAGCTATGGAGGAGATAAGCCTGACATCGGGGGCATCTTCACAGAAGACCCTCCCGTGGTCCTTATCTTCGACCGGATGGATATAAAAAGACCTTAATACATCCGCAATGCCATAATAGTTGTCATGCCCCTTAAGAATGATCTCCAGCATCTTCTCACTCCTGCACAGGCTTCACATACTTCAGATAGAAGTTGAGATAGACATTTCCGGGGACCTTGTAAGCCGATACTCCGCCGTTGCCGTTGACCTTAAGGAATGCATTGTTTGCAGACTCCGATACTTTCGCGATCTTCTTGGCAAAGAACATGTCGTCGATCTTCTTCCAGTAATCCTTGGATGCCTGCATATCGCGGTATATGGGAGCCATCTCCGCGGCAGTTATGAACTCCGGGAACTTATTCCCGTTATGCACGGAATCCTTGTAGACCACATCGAACAGATTCCAGAAGATATAATAGAATCCCGCATATCTGAATTCAGGCTTATTGGATCTTATGCATGCCAGAGCCCCTATTATGTTGCAGTCAGTCTCTGAAGCATATCCCTTGGCGTGACAGAGCTCGTGACACACCGTCATTCCAAATGAAGTGATGTCCATGTATCCCGTATTGATGTTTGCCTCACCCAGAAAAGGATCATACATTCCTACGATATGCGTCAGGCTCCAGTACTTACTGAGACTTACCGGCTTGCCCCTGACAAAGTTGGTAGACATTCCGAGATCATATTCCTTCCCGAAAGCGTCAACGAGATTATTCGCATATCCTGCCGTCACCTCGAAACTCATTCCCGGGTGAGCCACTCCGTTATGATCCTCGCCGAGCTGTGATCTTGCCCGGATCATATTGACGTATGCCCACCTGAGAGCCTCCCTGTAGTCTTCGATCGTGCACTCACCTGCAGCCGATATCCCGAGCTTTCTGCTCACGGGCGTTCTCCTGTAGTTCAGGCCATGCATCAGCTGGAACACGAGCGTAAGAACTGCCGACAGGACGAGCAGGACACTCAGCATCTTCAGGAACAGTCTTACTGCAGAGCCCTTGCCCAGCAGTCTCCTTATCATCATTACGATAAAGATGATGACAGCCGGTATCATGAATACTGCAATCATGACAACAATGTTCTCGGTCAGCGACATATGGAAGCAACTGTTGAATACGTTCGCAAAGACAGCGATCTTCGGAAACACTTTCGAACAGTACAGATCTATTGAAGATATGGGCAGCAGATACGGAACGATCATGAACACGGCGATCAGGATCAGTGATACGGGGATCACAACGAGATATCTGAAGATACGGGAATCCTTATAATAACGCTTCATTTGAGCACCATTGCAAGAAGATAGCAGATCCCGATTACTATGGGCTGATGGGCAAGATAGATCAAAAGCGAATGCCTTCCTATGAACTCAAAAGGAGCAGTTATCCTGCGTGTAACATCATGCCTGGGAGGCACGACCGTCGT